>OMGJ01000374.1_pt1 | contig 29242 bp, 17 predicted proteins | sample 1645811 | NCBI WGS metagenome assembly OMGJ01 (sample SAMN05578589, study PRJEB25193) | human gut metagenome | biome: Human Microbiome; feature: human-associated habitat; material: feces | host: Homo sapiens | place: USA:Birmingham | reverse complement strand
GTGGGGGAAAAGGTGGAGATAATATCAAAACCTTACCTATCACTATAAGCAGAGAGACTTCTGTACTGTGCCCTGATCGGCTATATCTGGTATGAAGCACCAGAAGAAGAACAGAACTTTGCGACCCTGCTTGAGTTTATCAACGCTTCGGAAACAAGGGAAGATGATGAGACATTTAAAAATGCAGTAGATATGCTGTTTGAGGAACTGGAAAAGGAAGAACCGGAGCATTTTGCAGTACGTCAGTATAAGAAATATAAGCTGGCGGCAGGAAAGACAGCAAAGAGTATTTTGATTTCCTGTGGTGCAAGGCTTGCACCGTTCGACATTGCAGAGCTTCGTGAGATCATGAGCTATGATGAGATGGAACTGGATATGGTAGGTGACCAGAGGACAGCACTGTTTATTATCATTTCCGATACGGATGATACCTTTAACTTTGTTGTGGCGATGATGTACAGTCAGTTATTCAACCTGTTATGTGACAGGGCGGACGATGTACACCATGGCAGATTGCCATATCATGTCAGAATCCTCTGTGACGAGTTCGCAAATATCGGTCAGATTCCAAAGTTTGACAAGCTGATCGCCACCATTCGTAGCAGGGAAATCTCTGCATCCATTATCCTCCAGTCGCAGTCCCAGTTAAAGACAATCTACAAAGATGCAGCTGAGACAATCCTAGGAAACTGCGACACGATGTTATTCCTTGGCGGTAAGGAAAGTTCGACTCTAAAGGAGATTTCCGAGACGCTGGGAAAAGAAACGATTGATTTATATAACACTTCGGACACCCGTGGACAGAGCCGTTCTTACGGGATGAACTATCAGAAAACAGGAAAGGAATTGATGAGCCGGGACGAACTTGCGGTCATGGATGGCAGCAAATGTATCTTGCAGCTTCGAGGTGTAAGACCATTTTTCAGTGACAAGTTCGATATTACCAAACACAAACGGTATAAGGAGCTGTCAGACTACGATAAGAAAAATGAGTTTGATGTGGAAGCGTATATGCGGCATCGGATGGAAGTGAAACTGACGAGGACACAGGAATTTGACCTGTATGAGTTTTCGGAAGAGCGTCTGGCAGAAGAATTAAATACAGAAAACAAGGAAGCAGAGCATGTGAAAGATTCGGACACATAGCTCTTTTTCTTTGCCCTTTTGGGAGGTGATGGATTTGAGAGATCATGAAAGGCCGCCCGTAAGGGCAGAGCCGGAAAAGACTTCTTAAAGATAGAAACCAGAGAAATACAGAGATTTGAAAGGAGACAACGAATATGGCGTTTTTTAATCAGGCAATCAATATTTTACAGACACTTGTGGTGGCAATCGGAGCCGGACTTGCAGTATGGGGTGTTATTAACCTGTTGGAAGGATATGGAAACGATAACCCAGGTGCAAAGTCCCAGGGGATCAAGCAGCTGATGGCAGGAGGCGGTGTCGTTCTGATTGGCACCCAGCTGGTACCGTTACTGTCCGGATTGTTCAGCTGAGAGAAGCAGGAGGGAGATGACTCATGGATCGGATATTTGAAGCGATTGAAGAATGGATGAGGAATCTTCTGACAGGCATGGTAAGTTCCAACCTGACAACAATGTATACCGATGTCAATGAAAAGACCGGTCAGATTGCTGCTCAGGTTGGGCAGACACCGCAGGGCTGGAATGGCAGCATTTACAGCATGATACAGAATCTTTCCGAGTCGGTCATTGTACCGATTGCCGGTATGATTATCACATTTGTACTTTGTTATGAGCTGATCTCCATGTTGACGGAAAAGAACAACATGCACGACATCGACACCTGGATGTTCTTTAAATACTTTTTCAAGATGTGGGTGGCAGTCTGGATCGTCAGCCATACCTTTACGATCACGATGGCGGTATTTGATGTCGGGCAGTCCGTAGTCAGCCGGGCAGCTGGGGTTATCAGTTCTGATACAACGATCAATATAGATACGATGATCTCCACGATGGAGACGGCGATGGAATCTATGGAGATCGGTGAACTTGTCATACTGGCACTGGAAACGATGCTTGTAAGCCTGTGTATGAAGATTATCTCAGTCTTTATTACAGTGATTTTGTATGGACGTATGATTGAGATTTATCTCTATTCGTCCGTTGGAGCGATCCCGTTCGCAACCATGTCCAACCGGGAATGGGGGCAGATCGGGAACAACTATCTTCGTGGATTGTTTGCACTGGCATTCCAGGGATTTTTTATGATGGTCTGCGTGGGAATCTATGCGGTCCTGGTCGCAAACATCCAGATGTCAGATAACATACATTCTGCATTGTTCGGCGTGATGGCATACACGGTGATCCTGTGTTTCAGTCTGATGAAAACAGGAAACTTCGCCCGCAGTATCTTTAACGCCCATTAAGAAAGGAGGAACTGGCAATGGCATTTGTATCTGTGCCTAAAGACTTAACCAAGGTCAAGAATAAGATCATTTTCAACCTGACGAAACGGCAGCTGATCTGCTTTGGGATTGCGGCGGCGGTAGGGCTTCCGTTTTATTTCTTAAGCAGGGGAATCATTGGTTCCAGTAACGCAGCGACCGGGATGTGCCTTCTGATGCTTCCGGCATTTTTGTTTGCCATGTATGAGAAGGATGGACTCCCGTTAGAAAAGGTCTTAAAAAATATGATCACCGTAAAATTTATCCGTCCTCCGGTACGCAAGTACCAGATGGAAAATATGTACGAGAAAAAGTATACCGTGGTCAAAAAGAAGAAAGGGGGAACGAAGGGTGTTAAAAAGAAAAAACGATAGACAGCCGCCACAGAGCTTAGACGAATTATATCCGGATGATTACTGGCTGGATGAGGAGGATGGAGAAGAAGAACTTCCAGACCCCGCAATGAAAAGAAAACCAGTAAGCGGCAGATTGCATGATGAGCCTATGGTGACAGGGTATGAAGCACTGGAACGGCGAAGAGGTGTCCGCAGACCGAACCGGAAACTGACACGCAGGGAAAAGAAAGCCCTCAAAAGGGCACAGAAATATGAAGAAAAACTGCATAAGGAACATGAAAAAGCGGATAAGAAAAATGCAAAAAGGGAAGCAAAGCTGGCAGCCAGAGCAGAAAAGCAGGCAGTGCGTGACGCAAAGAAAAACGCAAAAAAGAAAAAGAGCAGATCTGCCGCAGCACCGTCGGGGCAGCGACCGGCAGGAAAAGTGGTTTCCGGAACGAAAGGCAGTGGGACAGGAAAGAAAACACCGGATAGTGCCAGAGATAAGAGGATCACTGCACAGCAGTCGATTCCATACCATGAGATGGGAAGGGACGGTATCTGCCGGGTGCAGGACAAGTTTTATTCCAAGACGATCCGTTTTTATGACATCAACTATCAGCTGGCACAGAATGAAGATAAGAACGCCATCTTTGAAAACTGGTGTGATTTCCTGAATTACTTTGACAGCACAATTCATTTTCAGCTGTCTTTTATCAACCAGCACAGCAACATGGCAGAGTATGAGAAGGTCATCCATATCAATCCGCAGGAGGATGAATTTGATGACCTACGTATGGAGTTTGCCCAGATGCTCAATAACCAGCTGGCAAAAGGAAATAACGGGCTGATGCGTACCAAATATATCACATTTGGGATTGAAGCGGAGAATATCCGGGAAGCACGGCCAAAACTGGAACGTATCGAGTCGGATATTCTGAATAACTTTAAGATCCTTGGGGTATCTGCCTATCCGCTGAACGGAGAGGAACGGTTACAGATCATGTATGAAACCTTTAACCAGGACAGCAAAGTTCCGTTCCATTTCTCTTATGACGATGTACTTCGGACAGGGCTTAGTACCAAGGATTATGTCGCACCGACCAGTTTTGTATTTAAGAATGGAAAAGATTTTGAGATGGGCGGCACGATGGGAGCTGTTTCCTATTTACAGATCCTTGCACCGGAACTTACCGACAAGATGCTGGCAGAGTTTCTGGAGATGGACAGCAACCTGATGGTGAATTTCCATATCCAGTCCATCGACCAGATGAAGGCGATCAAACTGGTAAAAAGCAAGGTGACGGATATTAACCGTATGAAGATCGAGGAACAGAAAAAAGCAGTCCGGGCAGGCTATGACATGGACATTATCCCTTCGGATTTAAATACATACGGTGGGGAGGCAAAAAGGCTTCTGGAAGATCTGCAGTCCAGAAATGAGCGAATGTTCCTTGTGACAGCATTGTTCTTAAATACCGCACCGACCAAACAGGAACTGGAAAATGTGGTGTTCCAGACTGCAGGTATTGCACAGAAATATAACTGTGCATTGAAACGGCTGGATTACCAGCAGGAGCCGGGACTGATGAGCTGTCTGCCGCTTGCGATGAATTTCGTACCGATCAAGCGGGCACTGACAACGACATCCACGGCGATTTTTGTCCCGTTTACCACACAGGAATTATTTATGAGTGGGGAGTCCATTTATTATGGATTAAATGCCCTGTCCAATAACCTTATCATGGCAGACAGGAAGAAGCTGAAGAACCCGAACGGACTGATTCTTGGTACACCGGGTTCCGGTAAATCGTTTGCGGCAAAACGAGAGATTGCAAACGCATTTATCGTGACGAAAGATGACATTATCGTATGTGACCCGGAAGGGGAGTATTATCCGTTAGTCCGGGCATTTCATGGACAGGTGATCCGTATTTCCCCGACCAGCCACGATTATATCAATCCGATGGATATTAACCTGGATTACGCTGACGATGATGACCCGCTTTCCTTAAAATCGGACTTCATCCTGTCCCTTTGTGAGCTGGTAGTTGGCGGAAAGAACGGACTGGAGCCGGTTGAAAAGACCGTCATTGACCGATGCGTAAGGCTGGTCTATCAGGATTTCCTTTCTGACCCGGTACCGGAAAAAATGCCGATCTTAGAGGATTTATATAATCTTCTCCGTAATCAGAAAGAGCAGGAAGCACAGCGTCTGGCAACGGCACTTGAGATCTACGTCAATGGTTCCTTAAAAGTGTTTAACCATAGAACCAACGTGGAACTGAGTAACCGTATCGTATGTTTTGACATTAAGGATCTGGGAAAACAGCTGAAAAAACTGGGTATGCTGATCGTGCAGGACCAGGTGTGGAACAGGGTAACGATCAACCGTTCTGCGAATAAGAGTACCAGATATTATATTGATGAGTTCCATCTGCTCTTAAAAGAGGAGCAGACAGCAGCATACAGCGTGGAGATCTGGAAGCGATTCCGTAAATGGGGTGGTATCCCTACGGGTATCACGCAGAACGTAAAAGACCTGTTAGCCAGCCGGGAGATTGAGAACATCTTTGAAAACTCTGACTTTATCCTGATGCTCAACCAGGCATCCGGTGACAGACAGATCCTTGCAAAACAGCTCAACATTTCCCCACACCAGCTTTCTTATGTAACGAACAGCGGGGAAGGTGAGGGACTGGTCTTTTATGGCAGCACCATTATCCCGTTCAAGGATAAGTTTGATAATTCCCTGATGTTGTATGCCCTGATGACTTCCAAGCCGGACGAGGTGGAGAAACGGAAGAAACTTGGTATCGGAGAACGGGACGATTAAAGAAATAAACGAAACAAAATAAAACAGAGTAGAGGATGAGCCGGGGGGAATACTTCCGGTAATTTTTCTGCCCGGAAAATGGAGGATTACAAGATGGAAGATTACAGAAACATGGAGAGATGCAGCGGTGAACCTTGCTGCATATTTGCAGAAAGAATCTGTGCAGACAATGAAAAGGAGATTTTGAAAATGGAAAAGGACACAAAGGAAAAAGTAACGGCTGATGAAATGATGGATGATCTTATCTATCTGGCGGAACTGATTGACTTCATGGGAATTACAGCTTGTCTGGCTGTAAGGGGAACTTTAAGTGAGCGAATGACAGACAAGCTGACGGATTCCATTGCAGGGATGGCAGATGAAGTGTTGGAGAAATGGGAGGACTATCAGGATAAGACAGAATAACCGGGACAAAGCAGTAAAGGGGATGGTCAAAGTTGCAGGAGCATGAGTATAAGGCGAGAGATAAAACCGTCCAGAAGATGAGCCGGGATGGTCTGCGGGAAGAAAACCTCCGGAACAAGGAAGAAAAAAGGATCACCGGACGGGATACGGATACCGAGATTCCCCGCAGTGAGAAGAAAGAGGAACTGGATTTCAGTAAACGCAGACAGGAACGGCGGAAAGAAGAACGGGGGATGGAACAGCCGGAGCAGAGTTCCAGAAAACCCAGATATAGCAGGGAACATGTATCCGACCAGGATATAAAACCAGATATGGATGAAGAGGTGAAAACAGAGGGAGATGTTTCCGTTGAAAATGGAGAAAATCCCAAATCTGCCTTTCGCACAGAGAGTATCCGTGGACAGCCAAGAGGGGAACGGGCATATCTGGAGACAGTTGCGGACAGCCGGGATCTTCGGAAGAAAAAGATGGTCAGGGATTATGCTGCAAAGGAAAGAAGGAAGGAAAAGGAGGCTTCCAGAGAAGAAAAAGCAGCCAAAAGAGAATCTGCCCGTTACCGGGAAACTTCCGAAGTGATGGAAGATTCCCTGGATGAGTTCCAGGAGGAGATCAAAGGCAAGTCCAAAAGGGAATGGGTGCTGAAGGAACAGCGGAAAAAAGTTTCCCGTTTGTCTTTTGGTGATGAAGGTAACGGCATGGTACATGGTGCCGGGATCGGTATCCGGAATCCGGCATCGGCAGTCAAAGATGCGGCAGTCACGGTAGCACACTGGAAAACGCATGAAGAAGAGGATGAAAATGCGGCAGTGGAAGGGGCACACCGGGCAGAACTTGCCGGGGAAAGCCTTGCAAGGAAATCCATCTACATGCGGGAACAGCTGAAAGGGCGGAGGGAAGAATCCCGGAGATTAAAAGAAAGCGTCCTGGATGAAGCAGAAAGGAGCAGGCTGGTATTTGAGACTGCCTATGGAAATGAAGCGAAGGACGCAGTGAAAAGAGAAGCAGAGAAGAAAAAGAAATCTGCCCTGCAGAAACTCTTTCAGAAGAAGCGTTACCAGAAGCAGTATCAGGCAGCCAGACAGAGTAAAAAAGTAAAGGATGCAGCGATCACTTCCGCACAGAAGTTTACGGAAAAAGCGAAAGATGCGGTCAAGATGGTGATGGCACAGAACCGGGGAATTTTTGCCACGGTAGCAGTCTTTGCCCTGATCTTTGTGCTGATCGCAGCCAGTTTTACCAGCTGTACGGCATCCTTGCAGGGAGCTTCCTCAGCGATCATCTCTACTAGCTATTCCAGTACGGATGAAGATATTTATGCCGCTGAAAATGCGTACCGTGCCTTGGAAGAAGCACTGAATACACAGATCAACCAGATGGAATCCACCCATCCGGATTACGATGAATACCGGTATCAGATTGATGAGATCGGTCATAACCCATATCAGCTGATCTCTTATCTTACGGTAAAATATGGCGGCTTCACTTACGAGGAAGTGGCAGAGGAGATTAAGGAAATCTTCCGACAGCAGTATGGGATCACCACAGACTCTACCAGAGAGACGGTTACGGAAACCAAGACGGTCCGGGTAGGGGAATCCTTGGGACAGGTTGTGACGAGTGGATACTGTAACTGCCCGATCTGCTGTGGGCAGTGGAGTGGCGGACCGACAGCCAGTGGGGCGATGCCGACAGCAAACCATACGATTGCCGTGGATGCAGCGAACCCATTTGTGCCGATCGGAACACATGTAGTCATGAACGGTGTGGAATATGTAGTAGAAGATACTGGAGCGTTTGCAAGATATGGGGTACAGTTCGATGTTTACTATGACAATCATGCGGCGGCATCCGCACATGGACACCAGACATGGGAAGCCTACATAGCAGACAGTAATGGAAGCCAGGAAGTGCAGGTCACGACCACAAAAGAAGTGAACCGCCTGGATGTAACGATGACAAACCACAGCCTGGATGCCGTGTTAAGGAGCCGTATGACAGAGGAAGAACAGGAACGCTACGATGCGTATAACAAATATTATGGCAACCGTGATTATCTGTTTGATCTAAACAGCATACCCACCGGAAGCAGTGGATTTGGTTACGACATACCGGCAGATGCTTTATCTGATCCACAGTTTGCAAAAATGATACAGGAAGCAGAAAAATATCTGGGTGTTCCATATGTATGGGGCGGTTATTCCCCAAGTGGTTTTGACTGTTCCGGCTTTGTAAGCTGGGTTATCAATAACTGTGGAAATGGATGGAATGTCGGAAGATGTACTGCCGATGAGCTGCGGTCACACTGTTCGCAGGTATCGCCATCGGAGGCAAAACCGGGAGATCTGATCTTCTTCCAGGGAACCTATGACACAGCGGGAGCAAGCCATGTGGGAATCTATGTCGGCAATAACATGATGATCCACTGTGGCAAGCCTGTCCAGTATACGAGCATCGCAAGTGCCTACTGGCAGGAACATTTTATGGCGTTTGGTCGTCTGCATTAGAGGAGGTGACAGGGCAGATGAACATGAAATTAAAAAAACTTCTGGATGATATTCAGAAAACGGAGGATAAGATTGCTGAATTACAGGAACACCTGAAGCGGCAGAATACATTGAGACAGCAGATGGAAGATATAGAGATCGTTAAGTCGTTCCGTTCCATGAAGCTGGACAGCCGCAGCCTGCTTGTCCTGCTTGACGGGATTCAGAAAGGAACCGTTACGATCCAGATGGATGAGGATGGCGGTATTACGGTGGAGGATGCAAAAGCTCCGCAGAAAAAGGAAAACAACGCAGAAGTTCATAGACCATCTGTTGGTCAGATGACAGAAAGAGAGGTTTTAGACGATGAGGAATAAAGTGGTAAAGAAACTGCTTATGATTGCCATGGCAGTCACCATGATCTCCGGGACATCCATTGCTACGGTTTACGCAAATGCAAACCCACCGGCGGAGGAGACAACGACACAGGTAGTAGAAGAAACGGCAACAGAATCAACAGAAGATACGGAGAAGAAAGAGGATACCGGAAGGGTCACCGGGGAAGGGGATAATTCGGCTTTTTCTACTCCGGGAAATGCCCAGCTGGTGGATGATAAGGAAAATGATGATACGAAACAGTTCCTTACCATCCAGACCAAGAAGGGAAATACATTTTATATGGTCATTGACCGTTCCAGCAATACAGAAAACGTGTACATGATGTCCCTGGTCGATGAGAATGACCTGGCAGAATTTCTGGATGAGACAGAAAAGAGCAAAGAAACCGAAGAATCAACCGTAGTGATTCCGGAAACCACACCGGAAACTACCCCGGCAGCAGAGGAGGAAACCGAAGTGAAGAAAGAAGAAAAGACAGGAATGAATGTAAAAGGACTTGGAGCAATCGTACTTGCAGTGATTCTTGGAGTGGCAGGGATTGCCGTTTATAAAAAGCATGGACGTGGCAAAGAGGAGGACTATGTAAGCGAACAGCTGGAGTTCTCTGACGGACCGTATGTAAATGAAGAAGAGGATGAGGAAGAAGAATAAACTTCCATCTCCAAAGAAGCAACCAAAATAAGGACAGGGGCAGCCAGAGCAGTTTGGCTGCCCTTTTTTCAGAAAGGACAAAAAAGCGTATGTCAAAATTTTTAGTGATCGCAGAGAAACCAAGTGTGGCACAGAGTTATGCCAAAAACCTGTCAGCTTATAAGAAAGAGGACGGATATTTAGAAGGGGAGAGCTGTATTGTCAGCTGGTGCCTTGGGCATCTGGCAGAGTATGCACAGCCGGAGGAATACGATTCCAAATATGAGAAGTGGCAGTTTGAAGATCTTCCGATTCTCCCGCAGGTCTGGAAGTTGAAAGTTTCCAGAGATAAGAAGAAACAGTTTGATGTGTTAAAAAGCCTGATGAACCGGACAGATGTGGACTATCTGGTAAATGGATGTGATGCAGGAAGGGAAGGGGAACTGATCTTCCAGAGAGTGTATGACCTTGCCGGATGCAGGAAACCGGTGAAGCGTTTATGGATCAGTTCCATGGAAGATACGGCAATCCGGACAGGGTTTCAGACAATGAAAGGAGCAGAGGAATACCGGAATCTCTGCATGGCTGCGGTATGCAGGGCACAGGCAGACTGGCTGATCGGCATGAATGGAACCAGGGCATATACGACTTGTTATTTTAAACGTCTGGTTGTGGGCAGGGTGCAGACGCCGACGCTTGCCATGCTTGCGGAACGTCAGGATAAGATTGAGCATTTTCAGAAAGAAGCCTTTTATAAAGTGGCACTGACAGACGGAAGGCTTACGGTAGTTTCTGAAAATATTGCAAATGAGGAAGCTGCCGATCTCCTTGCTTCCTTATGTATGGGTTCGGAAGCAGTGATTACACAGGTAAAGAGGGAACGAAAGAAAGCATTTCCTCCCAAACTTTATGATCTGACCAGCCTGCAAAGGGAAGCAAACCGTTACTTTGGCTATACGGCAAAGAAAACACTGGATATGCTGCAGGAATTATATGAAGAAAAGCTGGTCACTTATCCAAGAACGGACAGCCAGTTCGTGACGGAGGATATGAGGGATACCGTAGAGGAACTGGTAGGGAAAATGCCAGTCTTACTTCCGTTCCTGGATTATGGACAGCTGGGGCATAACATCACCAGGGTAATTAACAATGCAAAAGTATCCGACCATCATGCGATTCTTCCAACCAAAGAAGCCGTAGAAAAAGGAATCTCTGATCTGCCAGCGGACAAAAAGAACCTGATGATGCTGGTCTGCCAGCAGCTGGTGCAGGCAACCGGGGAAGAGTATCAGTATGAGCAGACGGATATTACGGTCAAATGTCAGGAACATGATTTTACCGCCAGAGGAAAAGTGCCGGTGCAGATGGGATTTAAAGAGGCGGGGAATGCCTTTAAGAACCAGTATGTGAAAGCCAAGCCGGAAGAAGAAACGGAAAAAGAGACTTCCATTCCATATGGGTATGAAGAAAGAATGACGCTTTCTCCGGTAAAGGCAGAAAAGACAGTGCATTTTACTTCCCCGCCCAAACCATTCAATGAAGACACCCTCCTTGCCGCCATGGAAACCGCAGGGAATAAAGACTTCGATTCGGAGACAGAGAAGAAAGGACTGGGGACTCCGGCAACCAGGGCAGGTATCATTGAAAAACTGGTTTCTTCCGGCTATGCGGTAAGAAAAGGAAAGCAGATCGTGCCAAGCACAGAGGGCAGGGAACTGGTAAATGTTATGCCGGCTTATCTGAAATCTGCCGCAATGACTGCCGAATGGGAGAATCAGCTTTTAATGATGGAAAAAGGGCAGATCACAGATACACAGTTTATGGGTGAGATCACTTCTTTAGTTGGTAAGATCCTTTCTGTATGCAGGGAGATACCGGAAGAAGAAAGGAGAAGATTCCAGAAGGCAAGGGAAGTGATCGGTAAGTGTCCGGTCTGCGGTTCGGATGTTTTTGAAGGGAAACAGAATTTTTACTGTTCCAACAGGCAGTGTGATTTTGCCCTCTGGAAAGAAAACCGTTTCTTAGGGAGCATGGAGAAAACTTTGGATAAAAAGATGGCAGTGGAGCTTCTTGATAAAGCCTGCACCCATGTAAAAGGGCTGTATTCCAGAAAAAAAGATATAAAGTTTGACGCAGACCTTTTGCTGACACTGGAGGATGGAAAGCCAAGGTTCCATCTGGAATTTCCAAAGAAGAAAAAGAAATAAGGCAAGGAGGTAGGCAGTATGTCGAAATTACAGGACATCCGGGAATTGGCACAGGAACATGCGACATCGGTGAGCAGTTCACCAAGGGACTGGATGGGTTACATGGATACCGCAGCGAGACTGTACCGGTATCCTTTTACAGACCAGTTACTGATCCACGCACAGCATCCACAGGCAACCGCCTGTGCGTCCCTGGAACTGTGGAATGAGAAGATGTTCCGCTGGGTAAACCGGGGAGCAAGAGGAATCGCCCTGCTTGACGAGAATGGTCACAATGCCAGACTCCGGTATGTGTTTGATATTTCAGATACGCACATGGTGGCAGGCGGAAGAAGCCCTTACCTGTGGCAGATGCAGGAACATCAGCAGGAAGAGATCCTTACCCATCTGGTAGAAGCGTATGGTCTGGAAGAAAAAGATACCGGGAGTTTATCGGATGCGTTGATGGCGGTTGCAAGGGAAATGGTCGCAGACAGTCTGGAAGAATATCTGGACGGCTTGGAGTATGCAGCGGAAGGAACGTATCTGGAAGATCTGGATGAAGTTACGATCCGCAGTGATTTCCGCCAGCTTGCAACGGACAGCGTATATTACATGCTTTGCAGACGGTGTGGTCTGGAACCGATGGAGCTTCTGGAAGAAGAGGATTTTATGCACATCACCGATTATAACCGGCTGTCTGTACTGACCTTTCTTGGAAATGCAGCAAGCCAGATCAGTGAGAGTGTTCTGATCGACATTGGAAGGACGGTACATAAAATTTCTCTGGAAGAAGCCAGAAAAGAGGTTGAAATTTCCAATGAAAGGAATTATAATAACTTTAACACGTTAATGCGTGAAAATAAAAATCAGGATGTAGAAAACAACAAAGAAGAAAATATCGAGAATGAAGGAGGAACCGACTATGGAACTGACATATCATCGCAAGGGGGATTACCTGTTTCCGAACCTGACCGTAGAGGAGGAAGAAGTGACAATCGGGAAATACGGGATGCTTCGGAGAACATTCCTGAAGGAACACAAGAACAGCCTGTATCAGAGCCTGTTCCTGACAGGAAAGCTGAACAGCCATCTGGCAGAGATCGAGAAGGCAGCACAGGAGAGGATGGACAGCCAGATGGAGAAACTGCTGAAGAACCATCCGGCACCGGACAAGGAAGCAGACCCGATGGCCTGGACAGCACATATGAACGCACTGATGGCAACAGCGGAAGAGAGCATCTTGACGGAATTGGTATACAGCTAGTTGAAGATACAAGAGAAGATGGACTGAGCAAAGCAGAGGAAGAAATCGCCTCTGCTTTATCTTTGCCCGAATATCCCACAGCAAATGAACAGAAAAGGCAGATTGGTGAAAGGGTAGCTGCTTTATATGCCGGGGAGATTCCTATTCCGGAAAGTGTTGTGGATGATATTTTACGGACGGGAGGAAACCGGACAGGAAGCCAGCTGCGTATCATCTATAACTTTATGAGTGAACAGTCACCGGGAGAATACACGGAGTTTGTAAAGCGTGAGTATGGAAAAGGCGGCAAAGGTTTTCAGATGGATGGAAGGGAATATTCCGTCTGGTTTGATGAAACCGGGATGCAGATCGCAGTCGGGCACACGGTGGCAGACCAGATTCTGGATAAAGCCTTTTTATCTTGGAAAGATGTCAGCAGACGTATCCATCAGCTTTTAGATCAGGGAGAATATGCCCCGCAGTCGGTATTGGATGCGGCAAGGGACAATGCCCTGAAGGAACACGCACAGGCACTTGCCTATATGAAAGGGGATATGGCAGAAGGTGTGGCAGAGATTGTCTTTGATGAAGCAGACCTGCCGCATCTTCGCAGTATTTATCCGGAAATCACGGATTATCTTACTGAAAAACTGCAAGATTCAGAGTGGCTTTCGGATTTGAATGAAAGACTGGAAGCACTGGCAGAAGCCTACGAGACGGACAATTCTCTTATGCGTTTCCATCATTATAATCCGGTCAATATCTCCAGACAGTTCCAGAAGTTTGCAGATGAGGTGATTCCATACCAGGCGAGAGAGGGATTTGCATGGAAAGAACAGCAGATGTTCATTACACAGGACGAGATCGACGCATTTCTTGCCAGAGGTGGGGCGTATTCCGAAGGCAGGCTCAGGACATATTCCTTTTATCTGTTACATACGGAGGAAAAAGCAAGGGCTGACTTTATAAAAGAGCAGTATGGCATCGGCGGATGCAGCCACGCACTTTCCGGTGCGGATAATTCCCATGCAGACTATGACGGGAAAGGTTTGGTTCTTGCCAGAGGAAATTTTGGAAATCCGCATACTTCCATTACCTTACCGTGGAATAAAGTGGCAAGACGGGTAGAGTATCTGATAAAGAATGACAAGTTCTTGCAGGCAGAGGATTATGTCCATATGCCAGAATATGAACGGGAGCAGATGGCAACAAAGGTGTTGAACTTTTATAACCGTCTGCCAGAAGATATTGACCGTCCTTTTGAAGAGGATTTTTTCTGGGAAGCACCCAGAAAGGAGATCATGGAGGTGCTGAATAATCCGGAAAGCACAGAAGAACTACTTGAAAAGATGGATGCGGCATTGGCAGCTCTGCCATTAGACTTTGAAGCCTATGGGACAGACTATCAGCAGAAAGCAGGGATTCTTTCAGAACTTCATCAGTATGCAGAAGGAATTTATACGATCTTTCCAATTCCGGAAGTGGAAACATCTTTTTCAGAAGCAGGGCTATCTGGGCATCAGATGTTTATGTTTGATTATCTGGATACAAGGGCATTGTCTGAACCGACCGAGATAGATATGTCGGATGTGGACGAAACCGAGGAAGTGGAGATAACCACTGAGGGAGAATCTGTTTCTGAGACTGAGGAACAGGAGGAACTTCTGACAGACGAAGACATTGTAGAAGTATCAGAGCAAATTGAAGTAGAGAAACCAGAAAGTAGTGCAGATAGAAAGACTGCAGAACAGCTTGCGGATTCCTGGGACGAAGGTGTTTTCGAGTATCAGGGTTATCATTTTGAAGCCGTTGGAGTATTACCGGAAGGACTGGAAGGAAAAGAACTGGTAGCTCAGACCCGTTCCAATACAGAACTGCATTTATCCACCTATCATACCGAAGATTTTCCGAAATATTCTTATGAGGAGTTTTATGCAGTCTGCAACGCACCGACCGCAGATATATTCCGGTGTCTGGAAACCGGACGCAACTATATTCCGGGAGAAAATGAACTGTTTGGATACGAGGGAGAGTTTCTGCCGTATGTAAAACAGGAACAGGAGAAGATTGTAACGGAACCGCATAACTTCCGCATCCAGGATCATGACCTTGGTGCTGGCGGACCGAAAGCAAAGTATCAGGCAAATATGGAAGCCATCCATTTATTGCAGACTTTGGAGAAGGAAGAACGACTGGCAACGCCACAGGAACAGGAAATCTTATCCCGCTATGTCGGATGGGGCGGTATCCCACAGGCATTTGAGGAAAACAACAGCAGCTGGGCAGAGGAATATCTGGAGTTAAAGAACACTCTGTCAGCAGAAGAATACAGTGCGGCAAGGGCATCGACCTTAAATGCGTTTTATACTTCGCCAACTGTGATTAGTAGTATGTATGAAGCACTGGAGAACATGGGACTGAAGCAGGGAAATATTCTGGAGCCATCATGTGGTGTCGGTAACTTTATGGGTTTGATCCCGGAGAGCATGAACAAGGCAAAAATGTATGGTGTGGAGCTTGACCCGGTTTCCGGCAGGATTGCAAGGCAGCTTTACCAGAAAAATAAGATTGCCATACAGGGATTTGAGGAAACAGATTACCCGGACAGCTTTTTTGACTGCGTGATCGGGAATGTACCATTTGGGGCATATCAGGTCAGTGACCGCAGATATGACCGCCACCATTTTCTGATCCATGATTACTTTATCGCAAAATCCCTTGACCTGATTCGTCCCGGCGGAGTGGTGGCTGTGGTGACTTCCAGTGGGACGATGGATAAACAAAATCCGGCAGTCCGACAGTACCTTGCAAACCGGGCAGAGTTATTAGGGGCGATCCGCCTTCCAAATAATGCGTTCCAGAGAAATGCCAATACAGGTGTTGTCTCCGATATTTTATTTTTCCAGAAAAGAGACAGGGCTTCCATCGAGGAACCGGACTGGATACATCTGAAGGAAACTGCCGAAGGATATTCGGTCAATGCGTATTTTGCAGAGCATCCGGAAATGGTGCTTGGGGAGTTTACAACGGAGAGTACCCAGTATGGAAAACAGGAAGTAACTGTAAGAGCAAAAGAGGGAGTCACCTTAGAGGAACAGTTAAAGGAAGCAGTAAAGCATATCCACGGAACCATTACGGAGCTGGAACTTTCCGATACGGAACTGGAAGAAGATGTGGTGTCCATTCCGGCAGACCTGGAGGTAAAGAATTTCAGTTTTACGGTGGTCAATGAGGAAGTGTATTACCGGGAAAACTCTGTGATGAACCGGATGGAACTCCCGGCGGCAACGACCGAGCGTGTAAAAGGCATGGTAAAGATCCGTGATGCAACGAATGCCCTGATTCAGTGTCAGATGACCGAGGGAAGCGATGAGCAGATCACACAGCTTCAGGGGAAACTCAATGAAGAATACGATACGTTCACAGCAAAGTATGGTCTGCTCAGCAGTAATGCCAATAAAAGGGCATTTAGCCAGGACAGCAGCTATTGTCTTTTAACATCTCTGGAATTTCTGGATGATAAGGGAGAACTGAAACGGAAGGCAGATATTTTTACCAAGAGAACCATCCGCCGGGCAGAAACCGTGACTTCTGTTGATACAGCCAGTGAAGCACTTGCCGTATCTATCGGAGAAAGAGCCGGGGTTGACCTTGCGTATATGTCACAGCTTTCCGGGAAAACGGAAGAGGAACTGACGGAGGAACTTGCAGGAGTCATCTTTAAGAATCCAATCGGTGAAAAATGGGAGCCATCGGATGAGTACCTTTCCGGGAATGTAAGGGAAAAGCTGCGGATTGCGAAACAGTTTGCCGAAAATCATCCGGAATACATTGTAAACGTGCAGTATTTAGAGCAGGTACAGCCCAAAGACCTGGATGCGTCAGAGATTGAGGCAAGGCTTGGTGCAACCTGGATTTCGGAGGACTATATCACACAGTTCATGGCAGAGACATTCCATACACCAAGATATTATGTCGGGGACCGGATCAAAGTCCAGTATGCCGAAGTGACCGGGCAGTGGAATGTCACAGGAAAAAGTATAGACAGCTATGGAAATGCTCTTGTTACTTCTACTTATGGAACACAGAGGGCAAATGCGTACCGTTTGCTGGAAGATGCCTTAAATCTTAGGGATACCAAGATTTATGATACGGTGCAGGATGCGGACGGGGAACACCGGGAATTGAACCGGAAAGAAACGATGCTTGCACAGCAGAAACAGGAATTGATTCGGGAGGAATTTAAGTCCTGGATATTCAAAGACATGCACCGCAGGGAAGATTTATGCCAGATCTATAATGAACGGTTTAACAGTATCCGTCCAAGAGAATACGATGGAAGCCATATCCAGTTTGTAGGTATGAATCCGGAAATCACCCTGATGCCGCACCAGAAAAATGCGGTGGCTCATGTGTTGTATGGGAACAATACTCTGCTGGCCCACTGTGTAGGAGCTGGAAAGACGTTCCAGATGATCGCAGCCGGTATGGAAGCGAAGCGTCTGGGACTGTCACAAAAAAACCTTTATGTCGTGCCGAACCATCTGACGGAACAGTGGGGAAGTGACTTCTTACGCCTTTATCCGGGAGCAAATATCCTGGTTGCTACAAAGAAGGACTTTGAACCGGCAAACCGAAAACGGTTTTGTTCCCGTATTGCGACAGGGGATTACGATGCCGTGATTATCGGGCATACACAATTTGAGAAAATCCCTCTTTCCAGAGAACGGCAGATTGCCATGCTGGAACAGCAAATCGCAGATATTACGTTCTCTATCGAGGAAGCAGGACGGCAGGCAGGGCAGAATTATACGGTCAAACAGCTGGAAAAAACAAAAAAGAGCTTACAGGCAAAGATGAAAAAACTCAATGACCAGACCAGAAAGGATGATGTTGTGACATTTGAACAGCTGGGAGTAGACAGGCTGTTTGTGGATGAGAGCCATTCATTCAAGAACCTTTTTTTATATACAAAAATGCGGAACGTGGCAGGAATTTCCCAGACCGATGCACAGAAAAGTTCGGATATGTTTATGAAGTGCAGATACATGGATGAACTGACCGGCGGCAGGGGGATCACTTTTGCGACAGGTACTCCCGTGTCAAATAGTATGACAGAACTTTACACTATCATGCGTTATCTCCAGTATGACACACTCATGCGTATGGGCATGGGACATTTTGATTCCTGGGCGGCAACGTTCGGGGAGACAGTGACCGCAATCGAATTATCACCGGAAGGAACGGGCTATCGTGCGAAAACACGGTTTGCCCGTTTTTTTAATCTTCCGGAGCTGATCTCCATATTTAAGGAAGCTGCGGACATCCAGACATCGGATATGCTGAACCTTCCTGTACCGGAAGCAGAGTTTATCAACGAAGTCTTAAAACCAAGCGAGGAACAGCAGGAAATGGTCGGGGCATTTTCGGAACGTGCGGAAAGCGTAAGGGCAGGCTTAGTGAATCCAACCGAGGATAACATGCTGAAGATCACGAACGATGGAAGAAAATGTGCCCTTGACCAGAGATTATTAAATGAACTTCTTCCGGACGATGAAACAAGCAAGGTCAATACCTGCGTAAAAAATGCGTATCAGGTATGGGAGGAAGGAAAAGCAGACCGTACAACACAGCTAATCTTCTGTGACCTGTCCACACCGAAAGAGGATGGCAGTTTCAATGTGTACGATGATGTGCGGGAGAAGCTGGTTGCCAGAGGTGTACCGAAAGAGGAAGTTGCTTTTATCCATGAATATAACACGGAAGCAAAAAAAGCTGACCTTTTTGCAAAGGTAAGAGCCGGGCAGGTGAGAATCCTGATGGGTTCCACACCGAAACTTGGTGCCGGTACTAATGTGCAGGACCGATTGATTGCCTTGCACCATCTGGACTGCCCGTGGAAGCCGTCCGATCTGGAACAGCAGGAAGGTCGAATCTTACGACAGGGAAACCAGAATGAGAAGGTAAAGATCTTCCGGTACGTTACGGAAAATACATTTGATGCGTACATGTGGCAGATTCTGGAGAACAAGCAGAAGTTCATCAGCCAGATCATGACCAGTAAATCCCCGGTCAGGGCCTGTGAAGATGTGGATGATACGGCACTTTCCTATGCCGAGATCAAGGCACTTGCCACAGGAAATCCGTATATCAAGGAAAAGATGGATCTGGATGTGCAGGTCAGTAAATTAAAGCTCTTAAAGGCGAACCATACCAGTCAGATCTACCGCTTGGAATCCGATATTGCAAAGAATTTCCCAGTACAGATCAGTGCATTGAAGGAACGGATTGCCGGGATGCAGGCAGACTTGCAGGTCATAAAAAGCGTGGATTTACAGGACAATGATGCTTTTGTTATGAACGTAGGGAATGTCAATTATGCAGATAAAAAGGAGGCAGGGGAAGCGTTACTTGCAGCCTGTGCAGGATTAAAGACAGTCAGTACCGGCGGCAAAGTCGGGGAGTATCATGGATTTCGTCTGTCAGCAACGTTTAATGCATTCACCCATACATTTGAACTGACGGTCAAAGGAAAATGTTCCTATAAGCTGGAGATTGGAAAAGACCCCGCAGGAAATATCCAGCGTATTCACAATGCTTTTTCTTCTATCGAGAAAAAGTTGGCAGAGAGTGAGCAGAAACTGGAAACGGTACAACAGCAGCTTGCGACTGCACAGGAAGAAGTGAAAAAGCCGTTTCCAAAAGAGGCAGAACTGAATGAAAAGATGGAACGGTTATCGGAGTTAAATTCCCTGTTAAATATGGACGAGAAGGGAAATGAAACCATCATGGCAGATGAAGATATTGGCAGGGAAGCGAGTGCGGAAAGCAATAAGAGAGAATCTGTGGGAGAACGGGAACTGCCGGAAATCGCAGATAACATACATAAGCCTTCCATCGTAGACCGTCTGAAGCAGGAGAAAGCACAGCAAAACGCACTACAACAGCCGACTGTACAGAAGCCGGCAAAGAAGAAACACGAGCAGGAGTTATAAAAGTTTTCCCGTCAGAGGGTTCTCTGGCGGGAAACATCCAAAAGGAGGATTTTTATATGGCAAATAATATAGAGAAACAGTTAAAGGAAATATCGGAACGTCTGGAACAGGGCGTAAAGGAGATTTTTACTTCGGAACGGTATACGGAATATCTGAATACCATGTCCAAGTTCCATAATTACAGTTTTAATAACACCCTTCTGATCACCATGCAGAAACCGGAGGCTACTCTGGTGGCAGGGTATCAGGCATGGCAGAAGAAGTTTAACCGCCATGTAAAGAGAGGGGAAAAAGGAATCCAGATCATCGCACCGGCACCCATCCGTGAGAAACAGGAGATTGAAAAGATTGACCTGGTGACCAAAGAGCCGGTGATCGGGGATGACGGTCAGCCGGAAACAGAGATTGTTGAGATGGTCATTCCAAGGTTCCGTGTGACAACAGTATTTGATGTCAGCCAGACAGAGGGAGAACCGATTGCAGAGCTGGAAGTACCGGAACTTACCGGGAGCGTACAGTTTTATGACACGTTCATGGAAGCATTGCAGAACATTTCCCCTGTGCCAATCCGCATGATGGAGATAGAAGGGGAAGCAAAGGGGTATTATCATCAGACAGAAAAATATATCGCAATTCAGGAAAATATGAGTAATCTCCAGACCATGAAAACCGGAGTCCATGAAGTAAGCCACGCATTGCTGCATGACCGGGAGGTAATGGATGCGGAAGGGATTTTAAAAGACCGGACAACCAAAGAAGTAGAAGCAGAAAGTATTGCCTATATTGTCTGCAACCACTTTGGTCTGGATACTTCAGAATACTCTTTTACCTATATTGCCAGCTGGTGTGAGAGCAAGGATATGAAAGCACTCCGGGCATCTATGGATACCATCCGGAAAACGTCTGCGGAAGTCATTGAGAATATCGAGACACAGATGCACGAGCTGGAAATGGAAAGACCAGTTCGGGATACTTTTCATAAGGAAGATTTAATTCTGCATCTTTCAGGCAGTATGGGTTCCGAGTTTACTTATGATCTGATCGAAAACATGAGCAGGGAACAGTTAGAGCAGAATGTGGGGGAATACGTCCGCCTTCTGGAAAGTGGTGAGATAGAGGAAAATGAGAAACCACTGGAAAGTTTTCTGGAAGAAAAAGGTGCTGCCGTCACACCACTCTATGATAGCAGTGGGCACGGAGAGAACTATCCGATTGATTTTTATGATGTGGAATATGATGCTGACACAGGCGTTACTTATTTTTCTGACCTTTCTCCGAAAGATCAGGCAGAGATGCTGGTGCAAAAAGCAGAGTTTCCAAGAAATATTTTTTCGGAAAATGAAAAGGCATTTGTAAATGAATATGCAGAAACCTTCCCTGGACAGGTGGAAAGACTGAATGACCTGGTATGGGATATGAGGGAATCTTACGATGAAGCCGGTTCAAAGCTGGTGTATGAAGTGATCCAGGCAGCAAGGGCGAACTTCCCAGCGAAAGAGCCGGAAATTGCAGAAGAAACAGCCATGCAGTATGCCCACCGTCTGATTGAAACAGCAGAAGCTGCCAATACGGGAGATTTCACAGATTCCCAGAGAAATCTTATTGTGAATTTTGCATATAAGATGGATGATAAAGACGAAGTGCTTGGACTGGTGAACCGTATGATGACTGCAATCCGCAGACCGGGAAGTGAATATACGAGAAGCCTTATGAATGAAATACAGGCACAGATTGACAATTTCCCGGATGGCATGGTTGGTTTTACAGAAATGCACGAGGCAGGAATCCAGTTAGACCATATGCTTCCGCTTACGAAAGACCGTGCATATGAATTGTACCGTGGAGGGGCAGAAATTTATGTGTTACATGGAAATCAAGAGAATCCACAGCTGGCAGAATCAACACTTGTAGACACAGAAGATGCAATTCTTGCATATGACGGTATCTTTGGAATCACAGAAACAGAATGGGAAGTGCAGAAAGAAAGAGAAATATCTGCTACAAAACAGGAAGCACTGGAACAGCAGAGTGCAGAAAAGATTGATGAGACACTTCTTCTGCATGGAGAAAGCGGAAGGTTTGCCATTTATCAGATGGATAGTGGGGATGAGCATACTTATCAGTTTATGGGAATGGAATCCGCAAAGAGTCTGGGATATACCATTGACGGAAAGGATTACCGGATGGTTTATGCAGCACCATGGATGCCAACAATCACGTTAGAAAATATATTTGAACGCTTTAACATTGACCGACCGGAAGATTTCCGTGGTCATTCTTTATCGGTAAGTGATGTGATCGTGATAAACAGGGGTGCAGAGATTACAGCCTATTATGTAGATTCTTTTGGATTTCAGGAACTTCCGGAGTTTGTCCAGCAGAGAATGAACATACTGGAACATAATTCCGTCAGGGCATATCCGCCAGTTTATAAAGGAACATTGGAACAGGCAATGGGAGAACGGGATGTGGATGCTTATCTGGATTCGAGAAAGTTAAACCTGGACTGCAAGAAAGCAATCGAAGAAGCTATCCGGGAGAATTTTGACGGGCTGCACTTAAAGCAGAATGCAGCAAAAGAAGTCGTGGAACGCTTTGGGGAAGAACGTATGAATTTTGTTATGGCAAATACCATCCAGGAACTTTCCCATGATGGAAGATTCTCCAGACAGAACAAAGACTGGGCGGAGCATATCGAAGTCCCGGAAAATATCAGCCGGGGCAGAAATCTGAATCTGGATTATGTGATCGAAAGCCACCCGGCAGTTTTAGATGGGTTTATCGACATGGCAAGAGCTGAGATCCGGATGCAGAGGATAGAACAGGCGATAGGAGAAAACGAAGTGACGATTACGGCAGAGACAAGAGGGTATGAAGCAGAAGGACATAACGGAACATGGCATACGGTTGATGAAAAGGAATATGCCGGGGAGAAGTTTTTCTTAATGGAACAGGATGAATTTGGCTCCGATGTGGCAGGCATTATCGTAGCAGAAAATGGACAGCTTGTAGCGGAGGACTTATGGAACGGGTTTGACGCAGGAGCATTGGAAGCAGTTTCAGAATATTTGCAGGAAAATGGAACAACACTTTATGACTTGACGGAATTCCCGAAAGATTCTGTTGTAACCCTGCGGAGTGGACAGACACTTACAATCGAAGAAATACAGGCAGTACAGAAAGATACCTGGGAAGAAACGATGGCAGGAAAAAATGAATCTGGAACGGATGTCCGGTTTAATTTTCATGCAGTCAGTGAGGTGCAGCTGCCGGAAGGCATAAAGTTAAAAATGCCAGAGATTCATTACGTTGATAATTTTTATGTGATGGAAGATGTAAATGCAGAGGGTGTAGTAAAAGTAAACCGGTATGAATCACTGGATGAAGCGATGCAGGAATATTTACGTCTGCCAAATCATCAGAAAAAAGTGCTTGGTATCCAGAATACGGAAACGATGCAGGAAAGCATGGATTTTATCCGATGTGAAAACGGGATAGATCGGCTGCCCCATGCGTATAAACAGATCGGAGGGTGGCTGAATCCAGAAATATATGAAGTGGTAAATAAAATGGAAAACATGCTGGACTGGAATGAGGTACAGATTGCATATCAGATTGGAAAACAATACTTTACAATCCAGACCGCAGAAGATGGTTATGACTATACATTTTATAATGAAGATTATCAGGAGGATGATGGAGGAATCTATGACAATCCGACAATCTATGTAGATGAAGCTGCCAGTGATATTTTAGAAGATAAAGGGTACTCACTGGAAGATGCAAAAGTAGTGGATTACGAAGATCTGATGGCAGATGTGGAAGAAGTTCAGGAAGAACAGATGCAGCGGATACAATTAGAAAAGAACTGCCCGGCAAGTATTTTTGAAGGATTTCGCAGGGAAGAAGCAATGCAAACCTATGAAGGAATCGCAATGCAGTTTACCAGGAGTAAAGGGTATCTGACCATACAGGCAACAGAAGAAGGATATTCGTTTATTTTTTATGACTCTGATCTGCATGAAATCCAGGGTGGTGATTATGATAATCCAGACGCATCTATTCAGGAAGCTGCTTATGAAATCCTTAAAAGTGAAAGAATGGATGATATGGAATGTGTCAAAGTGGATTATAAAGAATTTGAAGAAATGACGATCCAGCACTCTAAAGATTTATTGCAGGAAGGGGAACTTCGTGCGACTTCTGAGATTGGAAGAAATGAACTGGCATTAAATAGCCTGAGCAGGGCAGAAGTTGAAAGAGGGGTTCTGTATCATGCACAGTCAGTATTAGAAGATATGGGAATGGAACAGGAGGTAGAGCTGCTTGCTGCAAGAGTGTATGGTTCCAGAAGCAGACAAGACCTTTACCGGGAAGATTCGGACCTTGATGTAGTGCTTTCTTATCGTGGCAATATCCGTGAAGACAGTTTCTTCAATGAATTAAATGCTCATGGTATAGCAATGGCAGGTATTAAGGTGGACATCAATCCTATCGCAGAAGAAAGAATCACTCTGGCAGAATATATGAAGGAAGCAGATGTTTACCTTGATCAGCAGGAGATTAAAAAGCTGGCGGTGGATTTAGATAATTTCAGCTATGAATATGACACTTACGAATATAAGGATATCGTTGAGAACAGGGAAGAACAGGTGGAGAAAATCACAGAGGACATTCTGAATAAGAAAACAGGGTGTTTAAAGGACTGGCTCGTTGAAGTATCGGAAGAGTCTGATATAGACAGTGATGTGATAACTGCCCGTTCTTTACTTTCCCGTCTGGAGGACGCAGAGAGATTTTCTATCTTTGACAAACAGCCAGAGCAGGAACAGCCAGAAGCCACGATCAGTTTTTATGTCGCAGAGTGCATGGAGTTTCCGGTCATGGGAGAGTACCATAACAACCTTACTTTAGAAGAAGCCATTAAAATATATGAGAGTATCCCAGCAGAGAGACTGCATGGGATTAAAGGAATCGGATTTGATCTGCAAGATGGTGATGAAGATTATTCCGGAGAATATGAGTTGATGAGTGCAGACCGGATACGGCGTGATCTGATAGATATGATTCCACACTATAAAGAAAGCCCTCTGGTGCAGAAAGCAATCACAGACATGGAAAAGTATCTGGATGAAAAGCATGGAAGGGTGCAGGAAACGGAACATGCGGCAGAAACAGCAATAGGAAGTGAACAGAAACCTTCTGCGGTTGCGGCAGACAGAAGGTCAGAGCAGGAACCGGTATCTGTAAGTCAGAGTCAGCCACAAAAGGTAGAACTTGTAAGCAGAGCAAAAGGTGAAGTGAAGAAATCTGTGCTGCAGTCTTTAAAAGATTTTCAGGCAAGGGCAAAAGCACAGGAGCAAAACAAGGCAACGGAGAAATCCAAGGCACATAAGAAGGGAGAGGTGGAATTATGATGGATCTGGCAATGAACTTTGACGCAGATGAATGTTTAGTAACTGCAATGTTTGATAAAGGAAACCGAAATGACACGATGGAGGCAATCGACCATATCATTCCTTTTCTGAAAGGCGATGCAGATATGATTGGGCTTGTCTGCAATACCATAAGAAAACTGTTCTGTATGAGTGATGAAGGTTATGAAGTTTTTCTTATGGATCTGGAAGAATATAAAATGGAACTGAAAGAGGAGGAAGAAGAATGAGTACAAGTCAGTGTGCAGTATATCAGGTAAAAGATACCCCTGAGTACCGGGATGTCCGTTTCCGTTCTTACGAGAAACTGAAAAGCGAAGGAAAAACAGTCCAGATAGAAAACTATCATCAGGTGTATATTGGAAGAATCCAGCCGGGGGAAACTCCGGCTGACATTAAAACACGCTTGCAGAAGCAGCGACCGAAAAACTTCAAAGGTCATTCCATCGGTTGCAGCGATGTGATTGTCATTACCGATGATGGAAAAACCATAGCTTACTATGTCAATAAAGATGGTTTTATCATCATTCCGGAATTTCTCACAATCAAAAGTTCTTCCGATACCAGACTTTCCATTGATACGACCGGATATGAAATCGAAGGAAAGAAAGGAACATGGCTTGCACAGGATTATATTCTGATGAACGAAAAGAAATGGTTTCTGATGGAACATGAGGAGTATGGAACAAGAGCAGCCTATGTGATTCTCAGTGAGGAAGGTGCCGTAGTCATGAATGACTGTTACAATGGCTTTGATGAAGAAGCCAGACGGAACATCCAGAACTTCATGCAGCAACAGGCAGAGCAGGCACAGGAACAGAAGAAACAACAGGAAATGCAGGCACAAGCCCAGACCGGACAGACACAATCCGGAGAAACACAAAAGAAGAAACCAGAGCTGGCAAACTGGCAGAAGGTTATGGATAATGGAGAATACCTTCGCAGTGCAGAGATGGCAGAAGAAGCCAACTATAATATGATTGACGGACTGATGAACAACACTCCAAAGAAAAAGGATAAGAACGCTCCACGGAGATCGGTACTGAAACGACTTCATAATCATCAGAAGAAGATAGCCAGCCAAGGCAAAGGACAGCCACAGCAACAGAAGGCGATGGAAGAAGAGATGGAAAGAAAGAAGAAGTAAAAAAATTTTGCCGGAATTTTTGATGATAAAATAAAAAAATGGTTGATTTTTTCTCTCAAATATCATATCATAATATTAACAGGACTCCCCGCACCTCTCACGCAAGTGATGTGTCCCATGGGGAGACATTTTATTTTTGGAGAAATAATGGTGAATACAAGTGAAACTAAAAATGAAAAGTTGAAAAATAATGAAGCAACTGTACAGGTAATGAAAAAACCGAAAACCTTTGCTCAACAAGTTGAAATTATTAAAGAAAAGGGTTTTATTATAGATAATGATACAGAATGTATCGGATTTTTAAAACAGGCGAATTATTATAGATTATCTGCTTATTTCCTTCCGTTTAGGAAAAAGGATGGGACGTATTTTTCAAATATAAACTTTCACAGAATTCAAAGAATCTATGAATTTGACAGTAGATTGCGTGGTGTATTATTTAATTATATAGAAAAAGTTGAATTATACTTAAGAACGCAATTAGCTTATTACAGTGGACATGTTCATGGGGCTTTAGGATATATGGATGGGGTTATTTACAATGATAGGCACAATCATGAAAAGTTCGTGAAACTGTTAAATGTATGTATAGAGGAAAATAAAAGTACATCAGTAGTTCAGCATCATAAAGAAAAGTATGGTGGAAATTTTCCTATATGGGTTATTGTTGAATTTTTTTCAATGGGAATGCTGTCTTACTTTTATGCAGATTTACAGTCTGGTGACCAGAAATATTTAGCAAAAGAATTATATGGTACATCAGTGGCCTGTTTAAAAAGCTGGTTACGCTGTATCACGGATTTGAGAAACCGCTGCGCACATTATTCAAGGCTGTATTATTGGTCATTTCCCGCATTACCCAAAATGCCAAGGGAATTAGAAACATCACCAAACAGAAAATTGTTTTCACAAATACTTGTATTAAAATTATTATATCCAGACAAAAAAGAATGGCTCAACAAAGTCTTGATAGAATTAAAAGCTATTGTAGAAGAATATGAGAATGATATATCATTGAGACATATAGGGTTTCCAGAAGATTGGTATGAGCAGTTAGAAAAATAGAGACATATTATAAGGGACAGAGGAGTAATCTGTCCCTTTTTAATATGAACTATAAATTTGGCTCTTTTCTATCCTGTAGTTGCTGCTTGCAATTCTTTCCAAGAATCATGTCAATATTCGCAGCCACAGTGCGAAGCTCCCGTTCATAATCCCGGTGGCTAGAAAAAACTTCCCGTTGCTTATCCCTCAATTCGATAAGCCGGTCCTTTTCGGCATAGAGGGCTTTCATAGAAGGTAATTTATTCCCGCCAGATTTTGCTTTGAGTGTTCGGAGGGCTGTGTCATACAGGGAAAGTTCAGCCCGGTGTTCTTCAGAAAATTTCTCCTTGTTTCGGCTTTTACGATAATCGGCGTACACATTTTTATATGCCAGATATTGTCCGGTAAAATGAATCTGCTCATTCACATCTTTAAGTTGCTGTTCAGTATCTTTTAAAGATTTTCTGGAAGCACTGGTCTGGTATGAAGCCTGATCGAGTGCTGCATGGAAATCATCAAGAGAATCATAGCCATGTTCCTGTATGTAGGCAACAGTCTGAGCCATCTGCTTCAAATTGGTGAGCTTTACTTTTTGAGCATAGGCTTCGCTCTGCTGTGCTTTAATACAGGTTTGCAGATCTATGACAAGCCGGAGATCTGATTTTATGAAAATGAATGGTGTAGAGATAGCAGAAGTATCAGAGAAAGGAACAGTTGGTAAATCTGTGGAAGTATTCGGAGACTGCTGTTCCAGAATTTCTTCTTTCTGTTCTCTATGGGATTTCGTGTTTTCCTCAAATGCTTTCAAGAGAAAATCTTCTGTGTATCTGGTTCCAAGATTCCTTCCAGTGATATATTTTTTTCTGCCAGGATGAAGATAGCTGTAGCGGTTTCGACTGATCTTGAAGATGATGTGATATTTTTCATCAAGGATTTTTGAAAATTCCTCTGGTGATTGGGCGGTGCTTGCAGCATCATCAATAGCGTCACGAAGAAATTGTTTTTCTGTCTGGTAACGTGTTTCCTTTGGTGTGATTCCATCTTCTTTCATTTTCTGATTCAGTTCATCGAGCTTTTCCTGTCCACGGCGTTGTGCCCAATATTCTTTTTCTGTGATTTTTCTTTCAGCAGGAGTGAGCAGATCAACCTGATGTAGCGGGTGGATTACTCCACCCATTGCTGTTAACCGATTGTTTTAATTGGACAATCTAACCGCTTTTAACCGAGCATTTTAACTGGACGCTCTAACCGCTGCGCAGATATTTCTATCTGTGTTTTTATTATATGCAATTTACAGTAAAAAACCAATGCCTTTAATTGCTAAAATTTTATGAACTTTTTTCGATATCTATGGAATCGTTTTTATCACAGACAGGAACAAAAAGAAAGAGATAGCAGATGGGTATAAAAAGTTTGCTTGGTTTCGGTCAGGCGAGGGATAAGCCTGTACGGAATTACAGTAATGGTGAGTATTCGTTCAATTTCGGACAAAGCACCAGCGGAAAGAGCGTCAATGAAATAAGAAACATTGATAAAGGTTTATCTGATGGCTTGGAATGCATTGGTTGAGAACCGAGAGGGAGAAAATTTAACTAATGCTATTGAGTCTTCAGACATTGGGAATAAAACCTTATGTTTGCACAATGTCATTAACTTTAGCAAAAAGCAGAAATCGTAAGTATTTATAAAACTAT
>OMGJ01000342.1_pt1 | contig 30851 bp, 17 predicted proteins | sample 1645811 | NCBI WGS metagenome assembly OMGJ01 (sample SAMN05578589, study PRJEB25193) | human gut metagenome | biome: Human Microbiome; feature: human-associated habitat; material: feces | host: Homo sapiens | place: USA:Birmingham | reverse complement strand
GCTCTGGTTTTCAGTGGAAGGATTCGGGACAAACACGTACGACTTTCATGCAAAACACGTACATGTTTTTTCAAAAAGTCGTACGTGTTTTAGATGAAAGATCATCGTGCTTTTTTGACTCTGATTTTTAGCATTTTATAAACTAGACTCATCAGTGGTCTTATTGTACGGAATTTGTCTTGAGAACAATGCTTCCCGGCTTAACCCAAACGGATGGGTTCCCATTTCATATACGTGCCGGTCCGCCATAACCACTCCATCGGGCCGTAGCGCAAGCCGGACAGCCAATATTGGCTAAAGGCTATCTGTATAGCCGTAAATCCAAGGCAGACCAATACACTCAGGAAAACACCCAAATGGCTCCAATCCAAGCCAAAACTGGAAAAGAATTAATTCACGGTAAGATAAGCAATTATAGTCCCAATGGCCAAAATAGCGCCGATCGCGGTCTCATAAGGAATCAGCCTCAACCGCTCACGAATGCTTATATCCGCTACCCCACCGGTAGCGTGGAAGAACGATCCATGTGGCAAATGATCAAGTACGGTAGCACCGGAATTAATCATAGCGGCTCCCCAGACACCACTGATACCGGCGGCGATAATAATATCCGCGAATGACGAAGAGGCAACTGTCGCTCCGGCTGTAGTAGAGGCTGTAGCGGCAGACATCAATACGCCGGAAACCGGAGCCAATAAAAGCTCTCCCATATTCGTATGCGATAACGCATCTAATAAAACATCCTTGATAGAGGAAGCCTTGATCACTCCCGCTATAGTGCCTGTCCCGACCAACAGGATCGAGACATTCGACATCTTCTTGAGTCCATACGAGAGGCTGTCCGTAATCAATGACCATTTCCTCATCGCCAGAATACCAACGATTCCTCCAACGGGCAAGGCTATCATCGGATCGATCGCCACATGGAATAAAGGGCGAAACGACAGCAGTAGGATCGTCACTACCGGAGCGACCATGCTAGAGGCGAAGGAGGGGAGATCCGCTTGCAGGTTATCTATCTCCTCGTTCGCATAAAATCCATTTTGTCGGGGTAAGAAACGGCCTATGACATATACCGTAAACAACAAGCCAACCAACGCCGGGATCAAGTTCGCATACATGACAGAGTACAAATCCGCATGAAAATTCTCAGCGGCGATAATCGTATTCGGATTTGGAGAAATGATATTGCCACATTTGCCTCCACCGATCATCATCAACAAAAGGCTACCCCGGGGAACCGCCAGTTTCCGGCCGATGCTCAACGCAATCGGAGCCACCGTAATAACAGCAACATCAATAAACACTCCAATAGCCGTCAGCAACATCGTAGCGAAAGCGAGCGCAAAAAACACATGCCGTTCTCCCAATCTATAAATGATCGTATTGGAGATAGAAGCCGCCGCACCTGTTTTCACCAATATCCCCGACAATACTCCCGCCGTTATAATTCGAATGACGGCCGGAGTTACGTCATTTACTCCACTGATCATTAAAGAGACCGTTTCCGGCAACGACACACCCCCTAATAATCCTCCTACTAATGCCCCTAAAATAAGGCTATAGACTGGCGATATCTTTCTTATAATCAAGAAAATCGATACCAATAATCCGATAAAAGCTCCCCATGCACTCATAATACCCATGTGTTAGTGATTCATATAGTAATGGATTACACGCAATTGTTGTTCCAAGGCACGCCCAATATTCCGGCAGGTGAAATCCTTATCCATCGCCTGCTCCAAGGAAACCGGATAAGGAAGAAGTGGCAAGACCGCCAGAAACCCGGATTTATTAAGTGCCTCTACCTCCTCTACGGAACCACCCATTACGATAACCGGAATATCCTGTCTCATGCCTGCCTGCAATACTCCGCATGGGGTCTTTCCCATGCAAGTCTGTTTATCCAGTTTACCTTCTCCCGTAATAATCAGATCCGCCCCCCGTATACATTCATCAAAACGCAAGGCATCCAGAACCATCTGGATACCGGGTTTAAGTTCAGCCTTTAGGAAAGCGACAAACCCTCCACCTAAACCACCTGCGGCTCCCGCACCCGGAATGTCGTCTATCTCTATTCGTCCCGTTCTTTTTATGACTTCCGCAAAATTTCGCAAGCCCTCATCCAGCAAACGGACCATAGCGTCGTCCGCTCCCTTTTGGCGGGCAAAGACATACGCCGCCCCTTTCTCACCATAAAAAGGGTTATTCACATCGCAGGCTATGGTAAATGAAGTTTCCCGCAATTGCGATAATGCCCTTGAGCAATCTATCTCATAAATCTGATTAAGGATCTGCCCACCCAATCCCAGCTCATTCCCTTTTCTATCAAGAAAACGAAAACCCAAGGCCTGCAACATACCGGTTCCTCCGTCATTCGTTGCGCTTCCCCCTATTCCTATCAAGAAATCCCGGCAACCACGATCCATAGCGTCTTTTATCAACTCACCGGTTCCATACGTCGTTGTTCTCAAGGGATTACGTTCCGACACAGGCACTAACGTAAGACCACTCGCCGTCGCCATCTCGATAACCGCCGTACGATTATCTCCCAGTATCCCATAAGTGGCCTCGACCGATCTCATCAACGGATCATGTACGACACAAGATACGGCTTCTCCACCCATCGCCGTAATCAAAGTCTCCACGGTACCTTCTCCCCCATCCCCAACCGGGATTTTCACGACCTCGCAATCCGGAAAAACCTTATGGATCGCCAACTCGGCACATTCAGCCACTTCAATCGAAGATACTGAGCCTTTAAATGAATCGGAAGCAACAACGATTTTTTTCATTTACCAACCTTTTTATAACATGAAAAATAAGATGCCCAAATATATAAAAAAGGAGTGTCCTTTTCCGAGGACACTCCCATAAACTTAACTAGGTATTCTTTATTTTGCCCGTGTACATTTGATTACCTCTTGATTGATGTATTTAACCTTCTCCAGATCCATCTTTTCCACCTTTCGGTCATAAGTGACCAAGCCGTTTATCTCATGTTCCACATCTGTAGTCTGCGTATAGATGGCCGTGCTTAGTCCGAAATAGTTTATCATCTGCTCTAGCTCGGTAAGCATTAATACATAGGTATCGGTCAAGATTTCTCTATTCAACATCATCTCATAAGCGTCATTGCGTACAGGCCACATATGCCCACGCACAAATAGACCTTTTCCTCCGAATTCGCCAAGGGACGCAGCACGTTTATCATCGGGACGGGGGATCGCCTTAGGCTCGATCTTGCCATAATGATGCATATCCACGAAATCTCCATTTCCGGGATCTCCATAAGCTTTCCGATAGCCCGGAGCGTAATTATATCCCGACATACCGTTTACCCAACGATTCGGATCGTACTTTTTCACCCAAGCGGTGATGTCTGTCGCTTCAAAGGCTCCCCAATTCTCATTAAACGGAACCCACATCACGATAGAAGGCGAGCTGACGTGTTGGTCGATCATCACTTTCAATTCGTCACGGAACTGTTTACGAACCGCCACGGAATCCGCATCATCCGGCTCCCAAAGGTTCGGCATATCTTGCCAAACCATCAAGCCAAGCCTGTCGCAATGATAATACCAACGTTGAGGCTCTACTTTGATATGCTTGCGTATTACATTAAAGCCCGCACGTTTCGCCAGCTCGATATCATACAACAAGGCCTCGTCGGTAGGGGCGGTAAATGCGCCATCGGGCCAATAACCCTGATCCAAAAGACCGATATGGAAAACAAACTCCCCGTTCAATAAAGGCCGAAGCACACCATCTACCTTTCCCATACTAACAGAACGCATACCAAAATAAGAAGATACCTCATCTATTATCTCACCCTTTCGATCTTTCAACTGTAATTTCAAACCATACAAGAAAGGATCATCCGGACTCCATAGACGGGGTTCCCGGATAGGCAAGTAAAAACTCATATTGGAATTTCCTTCGGTTCTTGCCACCTCTGAAGTACCATTATCCGCGATAGCCGTTACCTTTAACTCCTTATCCTCCGTATAAGCAATTACTTCCAACCGATTATTTTTTAAATCGGGAACAAGCTTAATCTGAGAAATATATTGTTTCTCTACCGGTTCAAGCCAAACGGTTTGCCAGATACCGGAGGTAAAAATATAATCTCCACGTGAGCCGTTCTTGCCCGAAGCGGCCCGGCCGTCGTTAGGATCATAAGCACCTACCACAAGGACATTTTCACCGGATTTCAAATAATCAGTAATATTTAAACTAAAAGCATCGTACCCTCCCGTATGGGTACCCACCTTCTTACCGTTGACAAACACAGACGAGATCCGATCTACAGCCCCAAAATTCAACAATACATGCCTGCCCTTCCATGCTTGAGGAACAGAGAAGCTACGCTTATACCACAGACAAGTATCACCCCCACGAGCTATACCGGATAATTCCGATTCCGGAGGATACGGCACACGTATCTTTTCTACTTTCGCGGGAAAGGCTGGAGGAGTGGTCGCCGTAACAGGATCGAGCAGGTCTTTTCCTCCCATATAATCCCATATACCATTCAGATTCAACCATTCCGAACGCACCATCTGTGGACGCGGATATTCCGGTAAAGGAATCTCAGCCTTCAATGCCTCCTCTGTCCATGGAGTAGGCAATGTGAACTTCTCTAGGATTTGCGCCTTTACGGAGAAGAGATCTCCCCCAAAAAGAAAGGAGCAAAGAGCTAAACAAACAACGGTAATCTTTTTCATAAACCAACTATTTAAATAATTCCGGATAATATTTCCGAATCAAATCTTGATCTTCTTTCTCCAACTTATCGATCAAGACCGGCTTATCTTGCGGGCGGAGACCTTTTTGGTTGATTTTGTTGATCAAGCTCCAATCCTTAGCCGGTTTTGTCGGGGTCGGATCGGCAGGTTCATGAGCCGGCAAATCATAGCGGGTAAAGTCGATGACATAAGCCGGGGAATTTTTCGTATGCCAATCACGTAATAAGGCCAAGCGGAATTCCTTATTCATAAACCATTTTATCTCCAAATTATTATAAGAGTCTCCCAAACCAGAGCCACGTTCTACGAAGCGATAGTTCCAGTCGTCGTTCGATTTATATTGTTTTCTCCAAAGTTCGCCAAATTCTCCGAACGTAACGAAATGAGTATCCGGCCAGCGTTCCTTGGTACCCGTTACCCACATCTTCATGGCATCACAGATGAGATCCTTCCCGAACTCATGTACCATCTGCGCCTCCCAGATATTGGCGACCCAGCCAAAGCCATTCAACTCAAGACCTTTATCAAAGTGAATCGCTTCCGTGTGCATCACCTCACGATGCCCCAAGTCAAGCCCCCAACCTTTGTACGTCTCGATCGGGCCGACACCTCTACGGCTGTTGTATCCATCGATACCATGTCCGGTCTGTCCGCTACGGCGGGCACAGATGAAGTCCATCGTCCAGCCATCCAGATTCACGCAATCGATGAAATCGCTTTTTCCCTGCGCCGGCTTGCAGAAGTGTTCCGTCGAGGGATAGAAAGGATAAGAAGGAGAACCGTCAGCACCACCACCGTCTATATTATGCTGGCTCCAGATCACGGCGTGCGCCACATGGATGTTCTCTTTCTCCGCCAGATATCTTAGATTATCGGCCGATAAGAAACCTCCCATAATCGATTGGGGACGATAACCATTTCCTACCATTTTAGAAATGATCTCTATCGCCTCCGACATCTCACGGTTTACCCGCTCACGGGGCAGATACATCGCCGGAAAATAACCGGGGAAATAAGTAACCTCATCCCCATATTTCTTTTGGCACTCCACTACATAATCACGGATCTCCCGGTAATTCTTCCGTCCGTCCTCCAAGGCATTCATCGTGAATCCCCATGTAAGACGACCGTTCGGGTTATTCGTGGCGAAAGCCTCCCGCAAGGCCCGCACTCCCTCAAGCGTATGCCAATCCACCTCATCGCGGGGATGTAACTTGACATCCCGGGAGACTTCCCAAGGCGTCGTACGTATCATGATACATAAGGTGACAAAACGATTTCCTTCTATCGTCAGCGGTTCCGTATTCGCCGGGACGACCACAGGATCCGCCGCCCTTAATTGAAAACCACTGAGCACAGAGACCATCCATACGATCGCCCATTTTCTCCAAACTGATATATTCATATTACTTTCTCGCATTTGTACAATCTATTACTATTTCCTGATCCGACGGAAACATCCTAAAGACATAATCCGAACCAGATTCAGGTTTCCTTATATGGCCTTTTTCGCAAGTGATCACGTAGTTAAAACCATCGAAGCTAGCGTTGACCGCCTTATCCTCTATAACGGTGAAAGGTAGCTCCTTCCCTGCTGCGGCCTTTAGCTCTAAAGCCCATGAGAAATCCGCTTCCTTTGACAGAGCGGCTACCTCGAAGCGGGTCTCATAGAAGGTGATCTTGAAAGCATGGCCTTTTGAGTCTTCGGCGGAAACTACCAAGGTATCCTTGCCTATCTCCGTCACTACCGGATGGTCCAAGGTAAGTTCCTCCTTATCTCCATCCTTGTCTAATCGGACGATCCGAAGCCCGGCACGATCGAGTCCCTCGCTCCACATGAATCCGTCCACGACGGGCAACGTATAGAATAGGAACTGGTTCCCGTCTCCGGGCTTTTCCAGATAAGCCGACTTATAGCTCTCGTCGAAAAGATGGATATCCCTAAAGCGGAACGTTCCCTTCTCCCACAATAAGTTCGCCCGATAATAACGGCTGTTAAACCAGACCGTCTTATTGCCTTCTCCACGGACATCCGTCAACGTAGTGACAGCCGTCGCCGGCGTAACCTTGAAGCATTCCTTGAACCACGCACCGGATTCGCCCAGCGTCTCCACCCGGATCTTATTTTCCTTCCTCAAGGAGTCCAAGATAGGGATCTGCATCTCCAGTCCCTTGCTCATATTACTCCACGTGAAAGAGTTCTCCTGTCCCGCTTGCGCATAATTGAAGGCCAGACAAGGCTGATCCACGATCGATTCCAAGAAATAATCCACCCAGCGGCGATCCATGCCCGCCTTCTCATACACGGGTTCCAAGGAGATCACCCCTTGACGCTCTTGTCCCAGACCATCATCATACTGATAAATAGGATCACTGCCCAGCATACGGAAAATAGGAACGGGGATTTGCCCCTCCTCGGTCTGCGCCGGCATATAGGCGTTTACCCGGCTCGGGTAATAGGCTTGGTTCCAGTAACCACCCCATAGGGTATAACCATCCGTCCCCACTTGGTCCTTGCAGTTGCACGACGCCACGATCTTATATTTATCGTACATATACCCCAAGGTATGCGCGTCGATAAACCAAGAGCCGACCGATTTCGGGTACGTGCCGAATATCTCCTTGAACTTCGCCATATAGACATCCACCAGTCGCTCCCGTTCTTCTTTCGTATATCCGGTGCTGAAAGCGATATTCGCGTGCGAGACCCAAGAATGCTCGCCACGCCACTTGATCCCGGCGGCCTCGATCTGCGGTTGCGTAAGTTCCCACCAAGCGCCGATCTCGGAATGATCATTGAGTTTACTTTTCAACAGATCTTGGTACAATGGGTTGATCAACGCATCGTACTGCAATAAGAAGGTTGCCGGTAAATCATATTTATTCACCAATTTCACTTGCTCACAAACCGTCTCGTACAATAAACTATCAGCGTTCTCCACCCGGTAATCTGTCTGGCGGATGAAATTGATGATGTTGATAATACGGGGAGCAGCCGCACTCTCAACCGGTTTCTCTCCCGCGCTACGGCATCCCGCACAGCAGAAGACGATAAAGCATACAAGACCTATCTTCTTTATGAATGACATTCGATTCAATTTTAAATTCATTTACTCTCATAAAATATTCTAGAAATGGCATTTCACCGGTGTAAAATCATTTTTAGAGATCTAAAAAGCATTTCGCAAGGGTGCAAAGCCATTTCTTAAACCTAAAAATGGCATTTCACAAGCGCAAAGTCGTTTTTAGAAATCTAAAAGGTACTTCGCGAGGGTGAAAAGCCATTTCTTAGATCTAAAAAGGCATTTTACACCAGTGCAAGGCCATTTTTACCGGAATATAAGGCATTACCCTACCACCCCGGGTTGTTCGGAGCCAAGTTCGGGTTCAGATACAACTCATCCAACGGAAGGGAATAATAGTAATGCTTCGGGGTCACAAAGTTACGATTCTCCGCCGGTTCCACAATCAAGAAACCATTTTCGTCTGTCAAACCGGGATTTCCCTCGTTCAAGACATCCAAGTTCTCGTATTCCGAACCTTTCAGCTTAATACCTTTTATGGCACCTATCAATTCCGTCTCAGCCGTCTTCCAACGTCTCAAATCATCCCTGCGGAAGCCTTCGAACGCTAACTCGATCGTACGTTCCCGACGGATCTCCGTCCGCATATCCAACCCATTGCTCTTCACGAAAGCGTTGGTCAAAGGAGGCATCTCCACGCCTTTCCGGGAACGGATCACATTGATCGTCTTGTTCAAGATGTCATCGCTGATCGCCCCGTCTTTCTCGTAAGTGGCCTCAGCCAATATCAGCAATACCTCCGGATAACGGATGATGTGATAATCATATACATCCTTGTCAGAAGGAACGGAAGTCTCCGCCATATATTTCCACAACTTATAACCCGTACGTGTCTCGGGACGTATGGTAAATTGCGGCGGGCAAGTCAAGGCGCCGTCTTGCGGACTGATATAGTCGGTTCCGGGCATCAAGAAGGTCTGTTTCATACGAGGGTCACGATTCTCGTATTCACTCTTGATCGTGGCATATCCCTCAAATCCGGAATTAGCGTTCTCAATCGGCAATCCCGTACTCTTACACAAATACATATCTGCCAGCTTACGGGTAGGCGTCCCTCGCCATCCCCAATATACAGGGCACGCGTCGCTATGATGGCGAATATCCGTCTCGTACCGACTGTCGAAGATACCTTCTTTTGAATTATCGCCCGCATTGATAAACAAGTAGCGGTAGCTCTCCTCACCAGAGCCTTCATATAAAGCATACTCACCACTATCGATCACTTTTGTAGCGGCATCGATCGCTTGTTGCAACAACTGCTGATAGTCCGAACGGTGCTGGTGATACTTCGCCCACGTCCCGGCAAACAAGGCAACCCTCGCTTTCAACGCCAAGGCAGCGCCTTGGGTTACACGTCCCGCCTCATCCGAGCTTAACTCACTTTGCAAGGGTAGTTTAGCATACACCTCGTTGAGTTCAGACAAGATGATGTCTTCCACCTCCTGTTGCTTATTCCTAGAACCATACAACTCCGGGGAATCTACGGTAAGCACCTTCGTCAAGATAGGAATATCGTTGTATTTCGCCATCAACCGAAAATGCGAGTAAGCACGGAAGAAACGGGCCTCAGCCACATACCGCTCGATCTCCGAGGGATCGCCCTCGTACGTCTGGCTCTTCTCGATAATCATATTGCTCTGACGCAGGTCTATGAAAGTAGAGTCCCATAGGGCATCCGTATTCGGGGCGATCAACGTACCATTGCTCGTCGTGTTCTCGTTCAGCTCATAGGCGATATCGCTATCCGTATCCTTCGTGCCGAACGTCTCGGTACGTGTGTAGAGCCAATTGACCTCTTTCTCGAAATCATCCGGGGTTTTCCAGAATAGCTCGTCCGGCATATTATCTTTTGGCAACAGGTCTATATCTTGGCAACTTGACAAGAACAAAGCGGAAACAATAAAGCTTCCCAATATTATCCGATAGTTTTTCATGACTTTTCGCTTTAATTTTTAAAATACGACATTTATACCAAATGAATAATTACGGGTAAACGGATAGGAAGTAATGCTACCGCTGTTCTCCTCCGGGTCCCAACCATTTGGCGTGTTATGTACCTCAAATAAATCCTCGCCGGAAAAATACACCCGCACCTTCTGCAAACCGGCCTTCGAGGTCAAAGTCTGCGGGATCGTATAACCGAACTGCAAGTTTTTCAAACGGGCATACGCAACGTTAAACTTCGTGTTCGTAGATACATAATAATTGTAGTTTCGTTTATCCTTCAACGTGATCGCCGGATACTGGGCGTCCGTTCTTTCCGGGGTCCAAGTCTTTCCATACCAATACTCGGCGGATTGATACCATGCCTCTGGCATCGGGCACCGGCTCTCCCCTTCCAAGAACATCGTCCTACGGCCTACTCCTTGTATGAAAGCGCTCAAATCGAATCCCTTCCAAGCCATACTCAGGTTAAAGCCGAAATTATAACGCGGGTTCTTGTCACCCAAGTATTTCACGTCACCGGAGCCTTCTTTACCATCACCTAATACGGATAGCTTCCCGTCTCCATCCAAGTCCTTGTACATAGCGTCACCTACGCTCAAGTCACCCGGGATACCCCCTTCCGAGAAACGAGATTTATACGCCTCCAATTCTTGCTCATTCTGGATGATTCCATCAAATTCATATCCGAAATAGGAATTCAACGGATATCCGGTCGGAGTCTCGTTATTACCTAATTTGATCAGGTTACTTCCAACCCGATCCACGACTTTGTTTTTCGCGTCACTGATATTAAAGCGAACCGAGTAGCTGAAATCCTTGATCTGATCCCTCCAGCCTAGAGAGATTTCCCATCCATGAATACTTAAATGGCCGCTGTTCGTGCTCGGAGCGTCCGCACCTAACATAGAAGGATATGTCTTCGGGATAAGCATGTTTTTATTCTCTTTCCAGAAGTAGTCGAACGATCCATATAAACGGTTATTGAGCGTCGAGAAATCAAATCCCACATTGGTTGTCTGGATCGTCTCCCATGTACGAGAGGTAGAAATAATATTTCCAGACGTAGCCATTTGTCCTTTTACGCCAGCCCCGAAAGGATAATAATCGTTCGATAAAGAGATCAATTGAATATAATCATACAATCCGATACCAGACTGATTACCCATCTCTCCATAAGAAGCCCTTACCTTCAAGTCCTCGAACCAACCCAATCTTTTCATGAAGCCTTCTTCCCCGACACGCCAAGCCGCGTTTACACCCGGGAACCATCCCCAACGGTGATCCGGATCAAAGCGGGAACTACCATCCGCACGGATCGTTCCTTCGATGACATATTTATTGGCAAACGTATAATTCACTCTGGAGAAGAAAGAATTAATCGTCCACTGATTTCCCTCGCTCCAAGCGTTTTGATCTTGAGCGCTACCCAATTGCAAAGACATATTTTCTTGTTGGTCGAAGTTAATACGCTTCGCCGTGAACCTATCATAGTTCTCAGATTCATGGGAAGTACCGACCATCACGCTTAAATCATGCCGGTCATTGAAGTTCTTTTTATAATCAGCATAGAGCGTGAAGTTCTTGGATAAAGTTTTCTGGTAACGACGCTCCGCACTATTCGGCGTACGTTTCTCCCGGACCTCGTTATTATCCCAATCGTAATTGATGATTTTCTTGTTCGTCACGTTCTCATCCTGATCATACTTACGGATCACGGCTTGCCCCACCAATTGTAATCCGTCGATCACTTTCCAGCGTAATTGGTTGTTGACCGTTATATTACCTGTAGTCTTATTCACCATACCCCCGTCTTCCAATACTTGAGCCGGATTATCGAAACCCTCGAATGTATAGAAAGTTCCCGACGGATTGTACATCGGAGTCCAAGAGCGAGTCTTATAAATCAGTTCCCATATATTTTGTCCTTCCGTCAAACCCGAGGAATAGTCCCTGTTGCTTGCCTCATAAGCTAAATTAAGATCGTAAGTCAAGTTCTTGAAGATCTCGACGCTCGATTTAGCACGTACGAAGTAACGCTTGTTCACATCCTCACCAAATTTAGGGATACCTTCCTCCCGCTGATGGCCTAAAGACAACATATACGAGTATCTCTCTCCACCGCCGGAGATATTGACATTGTAATTCTGCATATTACCATTGCCAATAAGCATATCATTCCAGTCTTGATCCTTGAAGAATTGCGGATAGCCGGTCCAACGCCCCCATTCCGCATCAGTCAACACCAGATCACTATTCTGCCGGATCAGGTCCAATTGATCTCTCGTGTATTCTGGAGTGAATGATCCATCGGTGATCTCCAAGGCCATCTCCGCATGTTGTAATAGATTCGCCGGTTTCCTTAACAACGCAGGAGTCTTAATAGAGTAATATGCATCAAAAGCAACAGATGTCTTCTGATTGCGCTTACCACTTTTCGTTGTCACCAGAATAACACCATCCGAGGCACGAGCACCGTAAATAGCGGCCGTACCATCTTTCAATACGGAAATATTCTCGATATCGGAAGGATTGATCATATTAATGTTTCCCTCCGCTCCATCAATCAAAACAAGGGGAGTACCACCGTTGATAGAAGAGACATCACGAACCTTCATGGTCATGTCCGAACCCGGAGCGCCTCCGGCACGTGTAATCGTCAAACCGGGTACCTCTCCCTGCAAAGCCTGAGCCGCATTCTGAACCGGACGAGACTCAAACGCTTTCGCATCGGCCGTAGATACGGCACCACCCAAGTTCGCTCTTTTTACCGTACCGTAACCGACAACTACAACCTCATCCATTTGCAAAGCATCTTCCCGTAACTTCACGTTCAAATTCGCTTCCTTGCCGGGACGCAATTCCGTCATGGCATATCCGATGTAAGAGATTTGAAGGACACCGTTTTCCGATACCTCCATTGTAAATTTTCCATCAAGGTCCGTAACCGTTCCGTTGGTAGTACCTTTCTCAACTACGTTCGCACCGATAATAGGTTCTCCATTCTCGTCGGTCACTACCCCTTTTACCAAATTCTTCTTTTGTAAAACCGCCTGTGAAGAAGAAGAGGCTTTCTCGTTTTTTGTAGAAGGATTAATTAAGATGAAATTATTCTCGGTAATCTCATACTTTATCCCTTCCTGCTCGAAAAGACGCTTTAAGATAGTTTCTACCGTCTGCTCTTTCACATGTACAGATACTTTCTTATTCAGGTTAACCTTCTCGCTCTCGTAGATAAAACGGAAGCCAGACTGTTTCTCTATCTTGAAAAGAACCTCCTTTATTGTCTGGTTATTAACGTCCAAAGACAACTTTGTCTCTTGCGAATAGACAGAGGCCGAGATCTGAAGTGAACATGCGATAGAGAATAATGTCGTCAATCTCATAATAGACAAAGTTTTTTTAAGGACCGGAGACTCTTCCGGCCTTGCTATATTCCAAAAATTCATATATTTGTAATTCGATTGTTTGTTAACACTAGTGTTACGAGCACTAATTTTAATGATCAAAAAGATGACGGGGAATGTTCCAGCATTTCCCGTTTTTCATGTGTATTCATGCGATTCCTGTTCTTTACTTCATAGGCAGACTTTATTTAGAGGTTATACTTATATTTTTTCCTTTCACGTTATAACTTATATCACTCAATCGGGATAGTACACCCAATATATCCGTTATGGTTTCCTCCTGTATGACTCCATCGTAATGTATACTATTCCCCAAATCCTTTTGAAGATGGATGGTTACATCGTACCTCCTCTCCAGATATTTGCAGACGGAAGCCAACGACATATGATCCATATAGAGTTTATCCTCCAGCCAGCTGTACGAATGAGATAACACACCCGATGTCGGTCTCATCTTGTTGGTTTGCTTATCGAAAATCGCCATGTCACCGGCGTTCATTAACAACTTATCATTCCCATGATCCAACTCGATACAGCCTTCCACCAACGAGGCTTCAACTGTTTTTTCATCCGTATACGCTTGCAAATTAAAAGAAGTTCCATGTACCTTTAAGCGTAATCCATTGCTCATCTTGATCACGAACGGTATCTTGTTCTTCGAGACATCGAAGAAGCCCTCTCCTTGGAAATTCACTTCCCTGATATTCTCCTTTGCGTTATAGGAATACGTAATATCAGATCCAGAATTCAGCTTAACAACGGAACCATCCGGCAAGACCACCTCCGATCGGCTTCCGTAATCAGCGGTCATTCGAACCAGCATTTCCGGCTGTTTATCAAATACTCCCATTTTCGAAAACCCGAGGACAAGCAATAAAGTAGCCGCCACTCCTGAAATGATATATCCAATATTCACCAAGCGTTTCCGCTTATTATCTCTCTCTTTATTGATACGATCGATCTTATCCCATGCGTATTGAGCATTAAAAGTTTTTTGCTCCAGATAAGAGCCTGTTTCTTTCCAGATCTCTTTATACCGTTTAAAATCTTCTTGATTAGACTCATCCTCAGCCAACCATTCATCCAGAACCGGATCCACGATCTCTTCATTCATCCTCTCCGATAAATGGTCAACGATGTGTTCTCCTATTTGCTTTTTCTTCTCCATGAGTCTAGTCTTTATTTAAATGACACCACAAATAAAAAAAGGTCCTATACGAACCTTGAAAATTTTCTCATTATTTTATACCTCCTTCATCTCCAGACATTCCTTCAACTTCTGTAAAGACATCCATATTTGATTTTTAATTGTTTTCACGGATATAGATAGTTTCTCCGATATTTCTTTCTGCTTCAATCCTTTTACCTTGTGAAGAAGTAACACTTCTCTGCTCCGATCCGGCAAATGGTCTATACAATCATAAAGAGCGATCCTAAACTCTTCTGTTTCCAGTTGATTATCTTCATAGGATAGAAGTAATAAGTCTTGATTCTCTGATAAACTTCCCGTCTGCACCTTTGATCGGATAAAGTTCAAGGCCAGATGTTTAGCCATCCGATATAAATATCCTGATACATTTTCCTTTATCTCTATTCTCCCCCTATTTTTCCATAAATTCAAGAAAAGCTCTTGAACAACATCCTCCGCATCATTTCTATCCATCAATAGACTATACACATACTGACAAAGACGCCCGTAATAACGATCAAACAGTTTATTATAACTGATATAATCATTATTTCCGATCGCTATCATTAAAACCTTATCGGCATGAATTTCCTGCATACAATCTTTATTATCATGAATATTCGCAATCGTCTTTACAGGTAAATGAGTTTCGGCAAGACTATGGCTAACAAAAAGAAGAACGAAGATATAAAGCGAACAGAATCAGTTTGTAATCGAGGTTTAAAAAGATGCTTAGTTGATAGATCTGAGATTTCATAAAAAGGAGGAATAGATTATAAATATATATGGTTGAGTGATTTACGGTTTATCAACAAAACCATAGTCTTGCCGAGACTCAGTTGTAATAGATCTCAGAAATATATTTTACAAGGGATCAATCGTGTCTTTCCTCAAATCTCCTGTAACGCAAATGTAGAAAAATTATTATTCGATTGGTTATTTTAATATTTATTTTCCTGCAAAATTATTATTTTTGGAAAAAACAGAACGCAATCTCCGATTTTATCTACGAATAGTTTAAAATCTAAGTTGTCATGAAAACATATGCTGAAAGAAAACAGAGAACACCGCATACCCTTGTTGGTCATGTTGGTAATTCCAAGCAAGCATCTTTGTGTGAAATATTACAGTCTTCTCATGATAAGTTGCTTGAGAGGAAGGCTATTCAATGTCAAATAAATAATAACAGTCCAGGAACTAAAATAAAAGACGAGCTAAAAATACCATCAGTCAATAATTTTGTACCCATTCAACGATATGCTACCTTCACGGAAGGTGGGAAAATTTATAATATTTCCAATTCCGGCCAAGCTATTTGCGGCTTGGAATATCCAAATCACGAATTGTATGTATTAGATTTTAATACTATTATGCAAAAGGAAGGTGCTATGATTGAGTTTGTGCCAAAGGAAAAAAGACAATTTACAAGACTCAATTCAACATACCGTACAAAAGAGTATATCCGGGTAGAACCGAAATGGAAAAAGGAACATGATTTTTCGAGTAAAAAGTTAATTTCAAGTTTTTCAAATCTTAATGATGTTACAGGTGGATATAATGAAGAATTTAATTCGCTCTATCAAGAGGTGAACGAGATAAGAAAAAGCAGTGAGAATTTAAGGAAGTTCTTTGTTCAGTTGCAATTTAAATGGCCGGCCGAACAGAGTCAATTTACTTCTGTCTATGAAATGTATAAAGAAATTCACATTAAACTTTCCTCTTGGCTCTACCCAGAAAGAGGTAAAAAGCCTGTAACTGGAAGTTATGATACCTTGATCGAAAATTTAACCACATTGAAGTCTGATCTGGAAGTAGCCTTGTCGCCCTCTTCCTATATACCTACCGTCTTTGATAATAATAGTGAAAGGGATGATGTCCACGAGATGTATGGTCCGATTGTAAATAATATAGATTCCCTTATATCGAAATTACGACAAATAAAGAGTCGTATCTCAATTGATACCTTAGGTCTATGTACCAGAGAGGCATTTCTTTACGAACAAACCCACTCTGAAGAGGTTAAAATGCCCAGAGGGTGCGATATGGTTGCCTCTCTGTTTGGCCGATACGAAAGTCAAAGTAAATCTAGCATGTTGAATTTTACAGTGAAAGATAGTACCGCTCATCATTACGCTACCATTATCTCCCAAGACAATTCGGATTATATAACGATAGAAGGGTTTGCCAAAAAGAATTATGCGGGTGTAGACGATACTTGGGAATTTTTTATGCATGGACATTTTAATACCTCTCCCGAACAAGCATTTACGGATTATACGAAAATAAGATATACTTATTTCGATCAGTTTAAGGGAGGAATCGATCCAACAAGACCCCATACATCCAAAGAAACAGGTAATTGTTATTCTGATACAATTAATTCTTTTATGGGTAATTATTATAAAAAGAATGAGTAAATAGAACCTCTATAATATTTCTACAGAATAGGAGGCGACCTCTAGCGATCGCCTCTATTTTTCTTAAAGTTTTTCTATTCTACTTCTACCACAACCATTACAGGAAAATGATCAGATGGCGTACGAGCGACATACTTCTGCATGGAAACTTCTTTAGGGAAGTTCGCATCCTGTTCCTTTTGAGCGCTTTCTTTTGCTTCCGAACGATACGTATCCGTCAAGACTCCGTACTTTTTCACATCAAACTCTTTCGTAAGGAATAAATGATCGATACGACTGTCTGTTTTGCGATCCGCATGGAAGGCATTAAACGTGCCGTTGGGTACATACCGGAAATCCGCTATCTGATAAGAATCCCGCATAATACCGGAATTGTCCAGTAATAAGTAGGATTCATTATGTTGATCCACATTAAAATCACCTGTCAGAATCGCCGGTAGCTTCTCCGGAAATTCTTTCAACTTCTTAAGGATAAGTTTCGCGCTTTCCGCACGGGCCTGTACGCCAATATGATCCATATGTAAGTTAAAGAACAAGAAAGTAAAGCCGGTTTGTTTATCCCGAAATTTACCCCATGTGCAAATACGGGGAAGAACGGCATCCCATCCCTTATTGGGGCGATCGGTTATCGTAGACAACCAAAAGTCCCCATGATCCAGTACCTCAAACTTCTCCTTACGATAAAATATGGCAGAGTGTTCCCCGGCTTGTTTACCATCATCACGCCCTACCCCGATATAATCATAACCGGGCATCGCATTTTTAAGGTCTTGCAATTGCTGGTACTTGCCTTCTTGAGTTCCGAAAATATCAAAACCGTGAAACTGAATCAACTGGGCGATATACGGATACCGTTGCCCCCAGCCATTACCATTCGTCGAGTCACCCGCATTCGCGTTACGCAAATTATAAGTGGCAACTACCATAGACTCCGCCTGCAACGCAAACACGGAGCAAAGGAGAAATAAGAAAGAATAAATTAGCTTCTTCATACCTTTATAATTATTTTTAACATCCTAATCCTTAAACTCAAAATTCAGCCTCAATCATAATCGGGAAATGGTCTGAAGGGTAATGACCGTATTGGAACTCATTCAACGTACCATATTTATTCACGTGAATATTCTTGGTAACGAAAATGTAGTCAATTCGATTCTTCATCGGAGCATTCAAATTAAATTGATTTGTCGTTCCTACCGTTCCATAGGGTGGTGTTTTTGAGATTTCCCGTGAATCCAACAGTAAACCATCGGATTTCAATATTTGTATAGGCTCAGAATCCGGCGTACCATTGAAATCACCTACACAGATAGCAGGGGAATCCCCCGCTATCTTTTTAATATTAGCCAACATAATCAAAGCAGACTCATGACGGGCCACTTTACCGATATGATCGAAATGCACACTAAAGAAATAAAATTCCTTTCCCGAAACCTTATCCTTCAACTTCGCCCAAGAACAAACCCTCCGGCATTGCGCATCCCAGCCAAAAGAAGGCTTATCCTGTGTCTCCGACAACCAGTAATTTCCCGAGTCCAATAATTTAAACCGATCTTTCTTAAATAAGACCGCGGCATGTTCCCCTGCCTCTTTTCCGTCATCCCGACCTACGCCGACATACGTGTACGTACCATCTTTCACTAAATCCTTCACTTGGTGAATCAACCCTTCTTGAATCCCAAAGACATCAAAATCATGAAAATGTACCAACGACACGGCCATATCCTTCCGATGCGTCCAAGAATCATCCTTATCTCCGTCATTATCATACCGCAGGTTAAAACTACCTACGTTCAACTGACATTTCTGCTGCCCCAATATTCCGGAGCAGAAACTAAATAAAGAAATAAATACTATAACTAGATTTCTCATACTATTCTTATTTTAATTACCAACCCGGATTCTGTTTCAAATTAGGATTTTTCTGAATTGCCGCCGCCGGAATCGGATAATAATATTGACGATCATCATCATACCAGATCCTAGGATCGTTATCAGACCAAGTGAGGTTTCCATATGTACCCTGTGCCAACCCTTGTTGGGTATCATCCCCTACTGATATCGGCGTACAACTAGCCGGTAAATTCTCCGGTTTACTACCGATATAGAACACGACATCCATTGTACCGTCATGGTCAAGATCCATCGGTTCATTCAATTTCGGGACATAAATACCCGTCCAACGCATAGTCATCAATTTACCTAACTTCCAACGCTTGATATCCGAGAAACGGAATCCCTCCAAAGCAAGTTCAATAGAACGTTCCCTGCGGATTTCCAATAAGACTGGATCTGAGATATTAGGGAAATAAGTATTCTGAAGATAAGTATCCACCTTCACCGGCTTGGCATTTAATCCTCCCGTAATACCGGCGCGGGCACGTAAAGCTCCAACTGTCTTGCTCCAATCCTGATCACTCAATGTACCCAATTCCGCTTTGGCCTCCGCATAATTCAACAGCACCTCCGCATAACGGAAAAGAGGTATAGCGTTTGTATTCAAGGCCCCAGCGTCATAACGAGTAGCATCCAACGTATACTTAATCGGCTGATAACCGGTAAATGTATAGCCATTGAAATTCGGAGCGGCAGGTTCCCCGTCTCTCTGATAACCCGGAGTACGAATTGTTTGCGCTAAACGCATATCACGATCTTGGCATTCATCATAGAACAACATTGTCTCATATCCCGGACGATCCGTAAATGGAGTTCCATCGATACTCAAAAATGTGTTGACAAACGTACGAGTCATGCTAAAACGAGAGCCGTAGGTACCCGATGTCCACCACCAATTCGCGTCACCTAGTTTACCTAGAGTTACGTCACAACAGCTAGCAAGCATTACCTCGCTCGTGATCGGCGTATCACTAATGAATATAGCACGCATCGAGCCATCTGTTCCCGCACCTGTATATAAAGAATGACCAGATTCTGCCATCACGGTTTCAGCAGCGTTAACAGCCTCTTGGAACCACTTATTCGCTGTATCGGCCAATCCCAATTCCGTATGATACTTACGGAAAGAACCTTCAAACAGGCAAATACGGGATTTCAAAGCGTAAGCCACCCACTTCGTCACCAAAGATCCCGTACCATCACTCGTACGAGTAATATGTTCGCACGCAAAATCCAAGTCTTCCAAAACTTTGTCCATCACGAATGTTCTGGGATCACGCTCATCATACAGCTTCTCGTCATCAATACTCAACGATTTATCTACCCAAGGCACATCTCCAAAACGGAGTACTTTCTCATAATAGAAATAAGCACGGAAAAAGCGGGCCAATCCGATATAATTATCACGTACGGACTCGTCTAGCTGATCACTCACGCAATTCTCAATGAAATAATTCAAATTACGTAAGTTTTTCCAATCATCGGAAGACCAGCCCGTAGCGACCTCAGCCGAATAAGCCCCATCTCTCAAAAAAGAATCGAAACTTGTTACCGCACCATAATCACACATCGCATCTTTCTTATACCCATTACTGATAGAAGGCAAAATATCATAAAAGGAATAAGAATATGTCTGAAGTCCTTTCTCATTATTAAATATAGATTCCTTGTCTATTTCCGATTTTGGAGACTCATCCATCGAACAAGCACCCAATAACAAGCAAGCCGATATAAAAGAATATACTAGTTTTTTCATGTCTCAAGATTTAAAAAGTTACTGATACACCTAAGCTTACGCTTCGCATTTGAGGATAACTATTACCATCACCACTACCTCGTTTCCCGTTCAAGCCAGACTTCATATCCGCATCCGTCAAGTCCGGGTCTGAACCATAGATATTTGTCACATCCAAATCACGGGTATGTTTATACAAGGGAGACCAGCACCACAAATTCTCCGCCGAGATATAAACCCGGGCATTTTGAAGCATGATCTTCGAGATCCATTGCTTGGGTAATGTATAACCAAATTGCAGATTTTTCAAACGGATATAAGCCACATTCTGCAAGTAACGAGTCTGTTTCGTATCTCTAATAGAGGTATTATAACCCGCATAACGAGGCAAATAAGCGCCTTGATTATCCTCAGTCCAATAATTATCGACATGCCATGTCGGTAGATTATTATACGGACGATTATATTGTCCCCAGAAAATACATTCCGAGCTAGGATACCAATCCTGCTTTCCCACGCCTTGGAAGAAAGCCGATATAAAGAAATTATTCCAATCACCGCTTAGGTTAATACTATAAGCGAAACGGGGTAAACTATTACCAATCACCTTCAAATCCCCATGATCATCAACCCGGTTCGTTCCATAATCGATCGCACCGTTCCCGTCTTGATCCTTTAGCTTCACGTCTCCCGGATACCAAATATTCTTGGAAGATGACTTGATTAATTTCTGGGTAGCATGATTATCGATATCCGCTTGGTCTTTAAATAAGCCCTCGGTCTCGTATCCCCAAATCTCACCGACACGCATACCCTCATAGTAATCATCCAGATACTTATTCTCATTATTATAACGATCTATGGTTGAAATATAATCAGACAGAGTACCCTTGATCTCATAATTAAACGGTTTGCTAGCCAGCTCAAAATGATCACGCCAAGTCAATGTGATTTCCCAGCCTTTCGTTGTCATATCCGCATAGTTACCTTTTGGGGAAGCGGCACCGAAAATCTCTGGGAGCGTCTTACCGACCGTGTACATATCCGTAGTCTTACGGATGTAGTAATCGCCGGAGAAACGGAAACGACTGTTCAACATACCAAAGTCAAGTCCTACGTCAGTTGTCGTAGCGGTCTCCCAAGTAAGTCCGCTTGGCATAACGGCAGGTGCGCTGGTATACTTATTCAACGCTCCATTCAATACCCGATCGGAAGTCTTGATGCTTAAAAGCTCAAGGAAACTATACGGGTCAACATTACCATTACCCAGTGAACCATAAGAAGCCCTGACTTTCATATCCGAGAAGATTTGTTCATTCACCCGCCAGAACGGCTCCTCCGAGATTCTCCAACCCGCCGATACAGATGGGAAGAATGCCCATTGCTGATCTGTCGGGAATTTCGAGGAACCATCATAACGGCCGTTCACCTCCAACAGATAACGATCCTTAAACGCATAATTCAAACGGAAGAAACCACCAGCAACCCGCCAACGATTATATTTACCGGATGTAGTGATAGCGTCACCCAACGCCAAATTGATGTTATCCGTATCATCAAATAATAAGCCATTCCGCTGAACCTCTAGGTTCTTATATTGAGACTGCTCATAATTATAACCGATCATACCTTTAAGATAATGCACCTCCGCAAACGTATCCTCATAATCTGCATAAATATTAGTGGCGATATAATCAGTCTTACCAGTCGTTTCTTTTAAATCATTGTATTTCTCGCTCAACAGCAAACTCTCACCTTCTACCTTGCTATAAGGAACCGGGACACGGCGTTGCGTCTTATTATTATCCGTATTCCTAAATGTAAAATCACCTCTTACATGCAACTTATTGTTTAAGAATGATGTCGTAAAGCTAGTCGTATTCCGTAATACCTTATTATTCGTATCAATACCGTTCTTTCCATATATGAAATCACCTATCGTATAAGCGGCCGCAAAAGACAGGCTTCCATCCGGATTGAAAATGGGCTGGCAAGGATGTCCCTCATCCGATATATTACGCCAAATCGAACCACCTTCACCCACATTCATCGGGTTATGATAATCCATATTCGAGAATTCCATGTTATTCTCTACTTTCAACCAATCGAACAGTTGGATAGAGCCCTTCGCACGTAAGTTCATCGTTTTGTAATCGTCCGTATTATAACGGAACAAACCATCATAACCGTAGAAACGTCCGGAAATATAATAATTCAATTTACCATTGCTCCCGGTCAAGGATAAATTATGATCCTGCGCAAACGTGTTCTTTTTATACAAAGCGTCGTAATAATCCTCATTTCCGTAATAAACATACTTACCGTTGGCATCTTTCTCTACTTCCGAGGTAAGACCTTGTTCTTTCCGTAACCTGAAATCTTCCAACCAACCAAGAGAGAAGTCTTGGGTCTTATTAATATTCTTCGGGTCCGCCGAATAATTGTTCCATGCGTGATAAGCCTCATAGAAACGTTCGGCATACATATATCCATCCGTCACCACATCGGGAACCGTAGCCGGACGTTGTAGCGAGAAATTACCCGTATACGTAATAGAGGTCTTATCTTTAGCCGGTTCTTTTGTCGTAATCAATACCACGCCAAACGTACCCCGGGCACCATAAATAGCGGCAGAGGCCGCATCCTTCAATACAGACACGCTAGCGATATCATTTGGATTCAACATAGACGGATCCCCCTCAACACCGTCGATCAAAACCAAGGCATCCCCACCTTGACCAATAGAGGTCGTACCACGCACGTTATAACTAGCCGTACGGGTCGGCTTACCATCCGTCAATTGAATATTCAAGTTCGGGATAGAACCTTGTAACATCTGGGTAGCGTTCGATACGGAACGGTTCTCAAAAACCTCGCTCGTCACTTGTTCCACGGCACCCGTTAAGTTTACTTTCTTTTGAGTACCATAACCTACAACCACGACCTCATCTAATTTTTGGGTATCCTCATGAATAGAAATGACCAGATTATTCTTATTTCCTACCGGTACCTCTTGAGCTACGTAACCAATATAAGAGATTTGAAGTATCGAATTCGGAGTTACCTCGATGGAGAAATTACCATCAATGTCCGTGATCGTTCCATTCGTAGAACCTTTCACTACCACATTGGCGCCGATGATAGGTTCGCCTTTTGAGTCCACCACCGAACCTGTAACTTTTTTACTTTCTTGTTGTTTTACAGCCTCTGCGGATGACAAGACAACTTGATTCCCCGATTTCAATACATAATCAACATTCGCTTGTTTGGAAAGCGATTTCATTACAAAATTAATGTCTCCGTCTTTCACATTAACCGAAACCGGAAAATCCAATCCTTTGATTTCATCATTGTAAAAGAAACGATATTCCGTTGTCTTCTCCAATTCTTTAATAACTTCTCGCATCGGTTTATCCTTGACCGACAACGAAATCTGAGCGGCTACCGCAACCCCGGAAAAGCCCGACAATAATTGGGCATACAAAAGTGTCCGGAAAAAAGAGTGCTTGAAATTACTCATTTTTAAAAGTTTTTTAATAATACATAGATTTTAAACAGGTAACTTTACAAGCAAATCATTTACATATTCTATCTTATTTATAACCGGCTAGTTATTTCCTTGAAGATATTATATACAAGTGATTTTGCTTAAGAGGAAGAAGGGCCTTGCCTTTCTTCTTTTTTTACTACAATCATCTAGCTCATCTCATAGGCTTCTTCTTTATTAGGTTAACACTCAACTTTCTATTTCTCATTTAAATAAATAGTATCACCTACCGACACATACGTAATCGGAGCCGTAAGGCTTATTATTTCAAATACATTATCAAGACTATTATTCCGGATAACGCCCGAAAAACTATATTTTTTGATCCTATTTGATAAAAAATGGACTTTTACATTATACATACGATCCAGAAGAATCGCAATCTCTTCCAATGATTCACCGGAAAACGCCAGTTCATTCGTACGCCATAGACTAGCATACGAAGTATTCCTTGGATGATTTACAGATAGCCGGCGATCGGTTTTACTAAATATAGCACATTGATCAGGCGTTAATATCGCCATCTGATTTCCAGCTTTGGCACGCACGCTACCCTCAAATAAAGTAGCGATCATTTCATCATCTTCATCGTATGCCTTCACATTAAAAGTCGTACCTAATGCCTCTACTTCCATATTTCCGGCTTTTACGACAAAGCGATGCTTCTTGTCTTTAGCTACCTCAAAATAAGCTTCTCCAGATAAAGATACAGACCTTTCTTTTACCCCATAATTCGTATCATAAATAAGATGAGTATGTGAGTTTAACCATACTTTTGTTCCGTCGGGAAGAATTATGCTAGCACGTTGTCCCTTATCCGCAGATACGATATAGCTTTGAGGCTCTGAAAATTGTGCTCTGCGTATATATAAATGAGAACCCATTCCCAAGCCTATACAAATTAAAGCCGCCGCCGCATAAGAGAACCACTTCCATAAGGTATGCGGTTTCTTCTTTATCTCCAGAGTTTTTTTCTCTTGTCTCATCCGCTTTTTAATCTCACAAAACATCTGTCCTTGTATCTCAGGAGAAAGCTTTTTCCCGGAAGATTCTTCCCATCTAGACTTATAAAAAGCAATGATCTCTTCTTTATGATCGGGATCTCTAAACCACGCCAAAAGAGTTCGCTCTTCTTCCGGTGAAGTCTTACCACTCATGAAGCGATCCAATAATTCGATATGTGTATGCATTTTTCTCATCGTGTAATAAGTATATCCCGAAAAAGAACTTTACCCTTACACGGAAAAATCAAGAAAGCCTTGATTTAACACAAATTAATACCACACTTGTTTTCCGCCTTCATAAGTAAACGGGCGATGTTCTTTTCCTCGTGTATGGTTATGAATACGAAAAATAGATTCCCGTGGAATATTTTGATAAATTAATTTATTGTCTTCGGCATACTGTTTACCTAATGATATCCACTTTTTGTCCCAATAGAAGAGTTCATATAATTCTCCCGTTACGATCTTATTATCATCATTCCTCGGATAAAATTCCACCTTCGCTATCTGTTTAGGTTCGCCTAGATCTAGAACAACAAATTGATCTTTTTGAAATTGATCTGGTTGATAATAAGACACTCGGTCCTGATCTGTCACCAAATCGAGACCATGTCCTTTAGTCCCTTCATTTCCACCCCACTCTCCCGAAAACTGCTGGCCATCGCCTCCAAATACTTTTATTTCCGCTATAGCGTAAAAATAGCCCAATGGCTGTGTTTCTTGAAAATCACAGATCAAATAACGATATTTTTGGGAAACAGATATACGGAAACTATCCACATAAAAGGGAGGATTTTCAATAGAATATATCAAAGAACTATCCGAAAGATCTTTCTTGTTACAAACATAAAAGCGGGTTCCTATCGTTCCTGCGGCTTGAAGCGCCGTATTCATTCTATATGGAACTTTTGAATAGAATGTAGCAGAACTTTCCATTCTTTCAAAACCCGGCAATAACTTACGTAAGTTTCCTTCACTAGTCAAGATGAACGCATCTCCCGCCGGTTGTATACTTCCATTATTATAATAAGCGGGAAGGTAGAGCATATTGACACCCATCTTAGGGAAGTATGCCTTTGTCCCTTCAACCCGGCTCCAACATACCGGATTCCAACCAATAACATCGTAGCAACATAAATAAACATATTCTTTAGGATGTTTTTCTTTCCAAAGCGGAACCTCTATATCCTTACATACGACATACTGGTCAGTGATATCCTCAAGTCCCGGATTTTTAAACAAAGCAGGTATTTCCTCTTTTGACAAGATAGCTAGAGAGTGAAGCTGTATCCGATAGTTATACCGATAAACTTTAGGAGCAGTCCTACAATATTGGACAGTGATAGCAGACGGAAGCAGATCTATTTTAGGTTGATAGACATCCCTCCAAAACATCCCGTCTATCTTAATGTCCTCTTTAGTAAGGAAAGGTCTTTGTGTATTATCATATATAGAACCGGATTGCTTACTACCGATAATCTCTACCCACGAATGAGGATATTGTGAATTCCCCCAACAAGGCACCATATTCAATGCAGCTGGTATACCATTCGCCCTCAATGCCGCTATCTTATAAGTAGACTTTTCTAAACAGGTGCCTATTTGAGTCGCTACTATATTTTGAAAGGTCATAGGACGTAATCCTTGATATTTACCAGTAAAAATTATCCATTCATTAAGAAAGCCTTGCTCTACCTCATCCGATATAGCTTTACCAATCTCTTCATACGAGCATGTATACATAGAGTCTCGCAATGAAGTATACTTCCGATCAAAATAGCTCCAAGCGTGTTCCCAATGGCAATTATCAGTAGTATAGGGTAGTAGATAATTCAAAAAAGTAGCCCAATCCATATTCTTGCACCAAGGGAATCGCTCTTTATTTTGGAAACACTGATCTATATGATGTATAAGATAATCGGAAGATAACTCTTTCAAATCAAATAAAAAACGAGGATTCACTTTTATATGAGAATACGATTTATTTATACTATCATATATGGCGTACTGGATATCGTATAAAAAAGAACCGTATGTCTCTCGATAATTAGCGAAAGCATCGAAATATACTTGATTTCCTTTCACAGAGTTACTGTCTAACACTTGTTTCCCTATCATATTACATATTAAAAAACGGGCAGCTTCCAGTTTTTTCAGATCATCCTTGTAATGATCCAGAACAACTTCTAACTCCGATCTATTTTCCCCCGATTTGTCCAAGGCTAATTCTAATAGGCCATTTTCTCCCGAAGAACAAGCATAAAAAGTTAAGAGAGCAAAGAAAAAAAAGCATTTTACGACCATAACTAAAGTGTTTATTTACTACCAGGCAGATATAACCTTCGACAGATCAAAAGAATATAGATGATAATCATCATCCCATCCTAAAGCGATCAGTGCTTTATCATCGTTTGCCACACAAATATTGAATAGTTTTATATCAGAAACCAATCGACAGATACACTTTCCACTCCAATCATAGACTAAGACATCATTACTTAACATAGCGTCTATCATTCCCGCATTAGTATGTTGATTTAACTTTTTCCCTGAGTATAAGGCATAAACATAGCGATTGGTCGCATATATATCCGTATAACCGATTATATTCTCTTTACCATGCTTTATACCGTTTCTCCCAGATCTACGATCATCAGTATATATAGGATAAATATCATGATAACATTTTATGAGCGTCGGAATCGTATCTATTTGATATAGCTCAAATATAGCACCAGATGACGCTACTGTAGCAAATCTGTCTAACAATGAATTATAAGCCATATAACCTTGATAAGCAAATGTTTTACTTTTACCTCCACTATTGTTTCCGTCATTAGGAAAATCACCAAAAGACTTCACATATTTCCCTTCACAATCAAATAAAGCATATCTCTTAGTATTGGAGTCCTCTTTATCAAGCAGTCCAGAAACAACATATCCATGCTTCGTTTGTATGGCAGAGAGAAACATATAGTCTAAATTTACGTTGGAAGAGATATCCTTTGATAAACTCTTTGTTATAATTTGTTTTTTCTGTATATCCAATATATTCACATTTGACTCATCCTTTTTTTGCATTAAACGAGGCATGATGTTCTCATCCGGTCCTTCTCCTGTTTGGGCAAAAGATAGGATACTGTCTTTTGTATAATATATTTTATCCAAAGGAGATTCACTTAAATAATTCTCTTTAATTATACATTGCTCATCCTCAAATAGGATCATCCTACCAAACGAACTTAACTTATAAGTATCTACATTAAGTTTATTTGCGTTTATAGCAACTACTCGTTGGAAATGTTCCTTAGGATCTATTTCTTTCTTCTGTTTACAAGAAGCAAGAGAAATAAGCACAAGAATAATGCACGAAATATAGCTTTTCATATTGTTTGTATTATTCCAAGAGGAGTCCAAAAGAACTCCCCTTTATGGTTTATTTAAATCATCTATCTATAACCAGTAATAATATCATGACCTAAATCATCATTAATCTCGTAACATGTTGTAGGATATAGAATACAAGGCTCACCTACATCTACTTCAGTATCAGCCAACGCTTCTACATTGTTAAATGCTAAACTTGAGAATTGAATCTCATTATTTTGGCTAATATTCCAAGCAGAAGCTAATACTATGGTGGCTATTATAGCCATGCCTATAATTTTCTTTTTCATGATCTATTAGTTTAAAGAATATGCAATAAATTTGATTTATGAGAATTTCATTCTCCACCTAATCTTCTTCAGTTTGAATAGGATATTCTCAGTTCCTTTTTGAGTTTAAATTAATTTTGTACTTTTACGTCGCCTCCTTTCTGATAATGTTGCGGAGCGAAAACTTTGTAATCAGAAGTCGGCATCATGAAATCAATTGTATCAGATGCAAATCGAGTAAAGACAATATTTTCAAGAAATAGTATCTGTTTACCCTGCCACTCCTTAACCAACAACGTTATCGCTTCCTTTTGCTTATCTTGACAAGCGGATAGGGAAACTGTCAGTAATAATATGATTAGATCTAAAGGCTTCACTTTTATCTGAATTCTATATGTAGATACGTTTTTTCATCACATAATATAATACGTATATCCGCTAAAAACTTCCTACCCCTACAAGAAACAAAACATTTAACACTCATTAATTACAAAAAGAGTGATATAATACTAAGGAAGCCATCAGAAGAAAGTCGATCTCGCAAAAAACGCAAAGCCCTACTCAACTGTGTTTCCACGGTCTTTTCTGAGATAGAGAGGCGTTCCGCTATTTCTCTATATGATAAATGTTCATGACGGCTCAAACGGAATATCTCCCGACGTGATGGCGGTAATTCTTCTATCAAGCTATTAATATATTCCCGTAAAGACTCTGCGTCGATTCGTTCTTCCGTAAGAGAATCGGCATCTGATAGTTGCCGTTGTAGGCTTTCCGTCAGTTTCTCGGAGAGTAGCCGATTCTCTGTCTCTTTATAAACTAAGTTACGGGCGATGGTGAATAGATAGGCGTCAAAGTTTTGCTCTGCATCTATCGTCTCATGCTTCTCCCAAATCTTAAGAAAAACGTTTTGGGTCAAGTCCTCTGCCATAGATTTTTCATATAGTAATGAGTAAATAAAATGATATACATGCTCATTATATTTCCAGAATAGAGTCTCAAAAGCCTTTTCATCTCCATTCTTCAGATCTATAAGCAAATGTCCATCCACTTTCATATTACATATATATTACATATCCACGCCATACAAATCTTATCTCCTTTCTGCATATTTACAGTTTTCATATACATGAGTTCTGATGAGACTATGTCGGTTAGTGTAGATGATATGAATGATAAGATAAAGATAATCAGCGGATAACTAAATAGTAAAATTATCGATGGTAGTGGAGAACTAAAGAAAAAACGAACTAGATGGTTGTTATTTAGATATTTATATTATAAACAAGACATGGTCTCATCAGAACCAAGTACAAGGTTACTAATAAATATCCAAATATAAACAAGCATCATTACATATCGCAAATATACAAAAAAATGTAAATGCAGTATGAGTATCCTTGAAATCTAGTTAAATTCTACTTGAGGACAAAGAATGTCCTCACTAATTATCCGCTTCGCGAATGATATATTGATAAAGGTCGGAATGGCCGGTTTTATCGATTATCTTATGCTTTTCGAGTTGGAATTTCAGTTGGGCCAAACCAAGAGCGCCAAAGCCGGGAAGGTCTAATAAAGAATCGAGTCCGTTTTTGAGGGCGTAACGTAGAATATCTTCTATGGTTTCTATATTCAAGGTTGTAAGGCATTTACGGATATAGGGCGCTAAGGTGAGACGGGTAATGGGTTGGCATATCCGTTTCGCGGCATTTAAGGGAACGGGGGTAAGTGATCGGGGAGATTCGATACATAGACCGTTTTGGAGCGCCTTTTTATATAATCTTCTCAATTCGTATTCCATGTTCCTGTTCTCTATCCACAGACGTTCTATCTCAAGGTCTTGATTCGTGATTGTTTTCTTGTATTCGGTCAGGAAGCCCATGTTTTCTTGCAAGCGGAGCGATATGACCTTATATCGGCGACAGATTCCGTCGTAGGATATACCGCAACGTTTGGCTACGTCTTCTATCTTGGTTCCGGAAGTTATTTCCGTAAAGATAAGTCGGTCTTTCTTGTCGTGTATGAATGTTGATAGTTCGGCGATAATGAGTTTAAGTAGGGGAGAGATGTTTTTAAGGGATCGCAGGCAGAAAAGGTAATCATCGAATTGGGAGATGATCTCGTTTATCTCTTCTTCCTTGTCTTGGATGATAAGTTGCAGGTATAGCTTTTGTGACATGATACAGATTTACTTCACACGCAATTAACAATTAAAAGAACGTGTGTAA
>OMGJ01000340.1_pt1 | contig 31062 bp, 26 predicted proteins | sample 1645811 | NCBI WGS metagenome assembly OMGJ01 (sample SAMN05578589, study PRJEB25193) | human gut metagenome | biome: Human Microbiome; feature: human-associated habitat; material: feces | host: Homo sapiens | place: USA:Birmingham | reverse complement strand
ACCGGCTGGTTAGAAATGCCGCATTTTTTGAACAGAATGTTCCATAGGCATTCCAGCTGAAAGCTGCAGGAGGTGCTTTTTATAATATCACCTGTCACAGAAAGGAAAAGTGCCAATGTGAAGTGTGGAAAAAACATGCAACTTTGTTGCATGTTTTTTTGATTATGTTGCAGTTTGAAAAAGGTCTATTGCAAAGGAACACAGAGACGTTATAATAGAATTACAACAGGACGGTAACAGAAACCATTCATAGAAAAAATGATGTATAAGGAGGTAACGCATGATCTGGGAACCAGTACTTGCAAAGTTTAAAGAATTATTTGGGGATGAGGGAGAGATCGGAGTTTATTTCGCACCGGGGCGTGTGAATATGATCGGTGAGCATACCGATTACAACGGAGGACATGTATTTCCATGTGCGCTCACGATCGGTACCTATGGTGTGGCGAGAAAAAGAGACGACAAGAAGCTTCGCTTTTATTCCATGAATTTTGAGAATCTCGGTGTGCTGGAGTCTTCCGTGGAGGGCTTAAAGCCGGAGAAGGAAGCAGACTGGACGAACTACCCGAAGGGTGTGATGTGGGCGTTCGGCGAGAAGGGCATGAAAGTGGAGTCCGGTATGGATCTCGTGCTGTTCGGCAATATTCCGAACGGTTCCGGACTGTCTTCTTCCGCATCGGTGGAAGTGCTGACCGGATTCATCCTGCGCGATATGTTCGGTTTTGATGTGACGAATCAGGATCTGGCATTGATCGGCCAGTATTCCGAGAACAAGTTTAACGGCGTCAACTGCGGTATCATGGATCAGTTCGCCATTGCGATGGGCAAGGCAGGACATGCGATTTTCCTGGATACGGCGACCTTAAAGTATGAGTATGCGCCGATCAGGCTCGAGAATGCGAAGATTGTGATCTCCTGCAGCAACAAAAAGCGCGGACTCGGCGATTCCAAATACAACGAGAGACGCAGCGAGTGTGAGACGGCACTTGCCGAACTGCAGAAAGTGGTAAAGATCAATGCGCTCGGCGATCTGACAGAAGCGCAGTTTGAGCAGTATCAGGATGCGATCACAAGTCCGGTGTGTAGAAAGCGCGCAAAACATGCCGTATATGAGAACCAGAGAACGATCAAGGCGGTGGAGGCACTGCAGAACAACGATGTCGCGCTGTTCGGAAAGCTGATGAATGACTCCCACGTATCTTTGCGTGATGATTACGAGGTAACGGGAATCGAGCTGGATACCCTGGTTGAGGAAGCATGGAAGATTGACGGTGTGATCGGTTCCCGCATGACGGGTGCGGGCTTTGGCGGATGCACGGTCAGCATCGTGAAGGATGACGCGGTGGATGCGTTTATCGAGAAGGTCGGAACCGCCTATAAGAACAAGATTGGCTATGCCGCAGATTTCTATGTCGTAGAGATCGGCGACGGCCCGGTAAAATTGGCGTAGTGGCAGAGTATATTTAGAAACGAGGTTGGATCATGATACAGGAAAGAATATTGGAACTGACAGAATACGGACTGGTGACGGGACTCATAGAGCCGCAGGATAAGCGGTTTACGCTCAACCGTCTGCTGGAGCTGTTTCATATTGACGAACTGGAGGATGAAGTCACGGCGGCTTATGAGAAGCGCACGCCGATGACGCAGGAGAGCGCCGAGGAGGCACTGCCGCAGATTCTTGCAGAGATGCTCGATTACGCGGCGGAGCAGATGCTGATTCCGGACAATACGATTACATACCGCGATCTGTTTGACACAAAGATCATGAGCATGCTGGTTCCAAGACCGAGCGAGGTGGTTCGCCGTTTCTATGATCTTTATGAGAAGGAGTCTCCGCAGGCGGCGACGGATTATTTTTACAAACTGTCCAGAGACACGGACTATATCCGCAGATACCGCGTGAAGAAGGATCTGAAATGGACGGCGGACACAGAGTTCGGAACGCTGGATATCACGATCAATCTGTCGAAGCCGGAGAAGGACCCGAAGGCGATTGCGGCGGCGAAGTTAGCAAAGCAGAGCGGCTATCCGAAATGCCTCCTGTGCAAGGAGAACGAAGGATATGCAGGACGCATCAACCATCCGGCGAGACAGAACCACCGCATCATTCCGGTGACCATCAACCAGAGTGACTGGTTCTTCCAGTATTCTCCGTACGTTTACTACAACGAGCACTGCATCGTATTCAACGCGAACCATACCCCGATGAAGATCGAGCGCGCTACCTTCGGAAAGCTGCTTGATTTTGTGCAGCAGTTCCCACACTATTTTGTCGGCTCCAATGCCGATCTGCCGATCGTCGGAGGATCGATCTTAAGCCACGACCATTTCCAAGGCGGTCATTATGAGTTCGCCATGGCAAAGGCACCGGTGGAGCGTGAGATCACTTTCAAAGGATATGAGGATGTAAAGGCAGGCATTGTAAAATGGCCGATGTCCGTTATCCGTATCAGCGCTACGGACAAGGATCGTCTGATCGATCTGGCAGACAAGATTCTCCTCGCATGGAGAGGCTACACGGACGAGGCGGCATTCGTTTACGCCGAGACAGACGGCGAGCCGCACAATACAATCACACCGATCGCAAGACGGCGCGGCGATGCGTATGAGCTGGATCTGGTGCTGCGCAACAACATTACGACAGAGGAACATCCGCTCGGTGTATATCATCCGCATGCAAAGCTTCATCATATCAAGAAGGAGAACATCGGTCTGATCGAGGTTATGGGTCTGGCAGTTCTTCCGGCACGCTTAAAGGATGAGATGGCGGATCTGGAGCAGGCGATCTTGGACGGCGCTGACATCCGTGCGGACGAGAAGCTGGCGAAGCATGCAGACTGGGTGGAGGAATTTCTTCCAAAGTACGGCTTTACCGCCGGCAGCGGTCTGGAGGGCGAGATCACACCGGAGAGGTTACATGAGATCGTTCAGACAGAGATCGGTCTGGTATTTAAGGAGGTTCTCACCGACGCAGGAGTCTACAAGTGCACGGAAGAGGGCAGAGCAGCCTTCATGCGCTTTGTGGATACGGTGAACGCATAGAAATAGAGCGAGGAAAAGAACGGATAACGGGACGGGGATTTTTTTCCCCGGAAGTTGTCCGTTCTTTTTTTCAATTCCCGATAAATGTGTTATACTTGTGCATGGAGCAAATTTTTGCAAATGACCGTTTACTTTCGCGTGGTAATTTGGTAAAGTAAAGGAATGAGAAAACGATGCGGGTCAGACCGCAGAAAAGAGGATAGGTATTATGGTATCAAAGAGAATACAAAAAGCGCTGGAGGGCAATTCGGCAATCCGCGCCATGTTCAATGAGGGCAGGGAGATGGCTGCAAAGTACGGGGAGGAGAATGTGTTTGACTTCTCACTCGGCAATCCGGCAACCCCGGCGCCGAAGGCGTTAAACGATGCGATCCGCGACCTTCTGGATGAGGCGGATGAAAAAGGTGCGGCAGGTTCCCTCGGCATTCACGGATATATGGCGAATGCAGGATATGAGGAAGTGCGCCAGGCGATCGCAGAGAATTTGAACGAACGTTTCGGAACAAAGTTTACGGCGCACAATCTGGTGATGACAGTCGGCGCCGCAGGCGGGCTTAATATCATTTTTAAGACGATTCTCGATCCGGACGATGAGGTCATCGTGTTTGCACCATTCTTCGGAGAATATCGCCAGTATGCGGCGAATTTTGATGCAAAGATTGTGATTGTACAGCCGAATCTGGAGACGTTTCAGCCGGATCTTGCCGATCTGGAGGCAAAGATTACCGCGCGGACGAAGGCGCTTATCGTGAATACGCCGAACAACCCGACCGGCGTGATCTACAAGCCACAGACGATGGAGCAGATCGGAGCTATTTTAGAGAAAAAGCAGGCGGAATTTGGAACAGACATTTATCTGATCTCGGATGAGCCGTACCGGGAGCTGGTGTATGACGGGAACAAAGAGGATTTCCTGACGAAATATTATCGCAATACCCTGGTGGGATATTCTTTCTCCAAATCCCTTTCCCTTCCGGGAGAGCGTATCGGTTATGTCGTGGTGCCGGATGAAGCGGCGGACGCCGAAGAACTGATCCGCGGCATTGAGATCTCAAACCGGACACTCGGATTTGTCAACGCACCGTCCCTGATTCAGAAAGCTGTGGCGCGCTGCCTTGAGGAGAAGACGGATGTCACGTTTTACGATGAGAACCGCAGCAGACTCTACGAAGGACTGACAAAGCTCGGATTTACCTGCATCAAGCCGGAGGGAGCATTCTATCTGTGGGTGAAGTCGCCGGTGGAAAACGAGGAAGAATTCGTAAACGAGGGAAAGAAATTTAATCTTTTGATGGTAAAGGGAAGTGCTTTCGGCTGTCCGGGATTCGTGCGTCTGGCGTACTGTGTGTCCCATGAGACCGTGGAACATTCCCTGCCTGCATTTGCGAAGCTTGCGGCAGTGTACGGACTGGAAAAGTAGGAGGAACGGGATGGAGAACTGGGAGTCATATGTGAGAAAAGTGGTGCCGTATGTGCCGGGGGAGCAGCCGCAGGAGGAGCGGATGATCAAGTTGAACACCAATGAGAATCCGTATCCGCCCGCGCCGGGGGTGCAGAGAGCGCTTGCCGGATTTAACCCGGATACGCTGCGTCTGTATCCGGAGCCGACCTGCAAGGTGCTTGTGGATGCGATTGCTTCCTATTACGGACTGGGCAGCGATGAGGTATTTGTCGGAGTCGGCTCGGATGATGTGCTGGCAATGATTTTTTTGACATTTTTTAATTCCGGAAAGCCGGTTTTCTTCCCGGACATTACGTATTCTTTTTATGATGTGTGGGCAGATATGCTGCGGATTCCGTATGAGACGAAAGCGCTTGATGATGCGTTTGAGATCCGGGTGGAGGATTATTACGGGGAAAACGGCGGAGTGATATTCCCGAACCCGAATGCACCGACCGGCATTCTGATGCCGCTTGATAAGATCGAGGACATCATCGCGCACAACCGCGACGTGATCGTTGTGGTGGACGAGGCGTATATTGATTTTGGAGGGGTGTCGGCGCTGCCGCTGATTGAAAAATATGACAATCTTCTGATCGTGCAGACATTTTCCAAATCGCGTTCCATGGCGGGAATGCGCATCGGATATGCGATGGGAAATGCGAAGCTGATCCGTTATATCAATGACGTGAAGTATTCGTTTAATTCTTATACGATGAACCGGACGGCGCTTGCACTCGGTGTGGAGGCGATCCGTGACCGTGCTTATTTTGAGGAGACCAGAAAAAAGATCATCGAGACGAGAGAGTGGACGAAAAAAGAATTGCGGGCGTTGGGATTTACGTTCGGGGATTCAATGAGCAATTTTATCTTTGCTTCGCACGAGCGCGTGCCGGCAACAGAACTGTTCGAGGCGCTGCGCAGGGAGCATATCTATGTGCGCCATTTTACGAAGGAACGCATCAACAATTACCTGCGCATCAGCATCGGAACGAGAGAAGAGATGGAGACGTTTATTCGGTTCCTGAAGGAATATCTGAAAGAGGCATAGCGGATGAGCGGCCGGCTGCCTGAAGTCTTTGGATGCCGAAGGTAAAGACGACCAGACCGCCGGCTGTCATGGCGATGCCAAACAGGAACCAGAAGATCAGAGAAAACGTCGTGTCGCCGAACGGGATGAGTCCGGAGAGCACGGTTCCCCAGAAGTTAAACAGCATGTGCAAAAGGATCGAGTAATAGATGCTGCCACCACGGTTGCAGACATAGCCTAAAACAAGTCCCAGACAGAATGCGTAGATGCCCTGGATCATGTTCATGTGGAAGATGCCAAAAAGCAGCGCCTGCAGCAGATTGGCTGCCCAGAAAGGCAGACATTTCTTTGCCTGATGCATGGTGACGCCGCGGAAGACCAGCTCCTCGCAGAACGGGGCGAAGATGACAGAGCAGATGACCATCAGAATGGAGATCTGATCGTCGAGACCTGCCGTCTCAAGCAGGGATTCGTATGCATCCATCCAGTGCGGAAAGAGCGACGCGACAAAGCTCATGATATAGGTTGTCAGATACTGTGTGCCAGGCATCAGCATGACGATGCCTGCGACTGCAGCAGGATGAAACGTCTGACGCAGAACGGGGCGGTAATTGCCGCCATACCGGCAGTAGTACCACAGACCGAACACGGCGATCGACATGGCATTGTAGATTAACAGTACGCCGGTGTTGAAGCGCTGGGAACTCCACAGGGAAAAGGCGTCATCTACAATATCGAGGAACCCCGCGCTGCCGGTGACAGAGTACCAGCCGCTCTCGATCAGCAGGGAAAGTCCCATGGCAAAGTAGGTTGCGAGAAACTGAATCGCAATCACAAGAAGCAGCGGGACAAAAATAAACAGGAATTGTTTTAATTTCTTCATTATTATAATCTCCAGTTATCGTTGGTATGAAATAAAGTTCTTGCAATTTCCAGATACTTCTATTATTATAACAATCGGATTTCATGAATGCAAGCAGTGGAAAAAGTGCGTGCATGGACAGAAACTTGGGTATTTACTTTAAAACTTTAATATGCTAAAATAACAAAAGAATCCATTTTGGGAAGAAGGAGAAGAACATGAGTAAGAAACTTAGGACAGATGCAGTGGATCATCTTTTTGACGCCATCTTGAGCTTACAGAATAGAGAAGAGTGCTACACATTTTTTGAGGATGTATGTACAGTAAATGAGCTGCTTTCTTTATCACAGCGGTTCGAGGTTGCCAAGATGCTGCGTGACCAGAAGACTTATCTGGATATTGCGGAGAAGACCGGAGCATCGACTGCTACGATCAGCCGTGTCAACCGATCCCTGAATTATGGAAATGACGGCTATGACATGGTATTTAGCCGCATGCAGAATACGGACAAGTAGTAGAGACAGATAAAAAAGAGCCACAGGAGAACGGGAACTTTTGCCCGTGCCTGTGGCTTTTTCGATTATTTTTTGTTTTTTTCCGTCTTGGACTTGTCCGATGTGGTCGTGTCGATCAGACGCTCGATGATGGTCTTTTTCACATAGACATCGTAGCTTAACATACAGATCAGACTGAAGTTCCGCAGAAGCTCGGCGTCCTCCGGGGCAGCATCCGGGAATGTCTGGCAGGAGGTGTTGAACTTCCTGGCGAGATCCTTCATGAGATTCTGTGTCTCCTGATGCTCGAGTCCGAAGACTTCACGGTAGATGTCCTCCAGGCTGTAGCTGCCGTCTTTTCCGAAATACTTGTCCGTGATCGGATTTAAGATGCTCTGGATGTCGCTGATGCTTAGGATATTTTTGAAATAGTAGATGAATATCAGCGTCAGAACGTGCTCTTTGGTGTATTTCTTCTTCTCCGGCGGAGGAAGAAGATTGTTCTTGGCGTAGTTGTTGATCATCGTCTTTGTCAGAATCTTGTCATCCGCATGCCGCTTGGATGTCTCTAACTGGGAATCCATAAATGTGGTAATCTGATCCATATATAAATCAATGTTCGGAATATCTTCCGGTCTGACATAATCAATTCTCTGTAATTCTGCTAACAGATCACTCAGAAATTTTTTTGTATCGTTGTCCATATGTGTCACCTCTTATCACATTATATAGTTTTCAAAACCAGATGACAAGAGACAAATGTTGGGAAATGTATATGACAGTGTCCCAGCATGAAAAATAGAAAATATGTTCTGTATGGTATCGAAAAACAGAGAGAAATGTGTTATACTTTCTCATATCACTATAAACGGAAAAGGAAAAACAGGCATGAGTATTTATGATACATTAAACGAGCAGCAGAAGCTCGGCGTTATAACCACCGAAGGACCGGTGCTGATTCTCGCGGGAGCGGGTTCCGGCAAGACGAGAGTGCTGACACACCGGACGGCATATCTGATCGAGGAAAAGGGCGTCAATCCGTACAATATTATGGCGATCACGTTCACCAACAAGGCGGCTGGCGAGATGCGCGAGCGAATCGATGCGCTGGTCGGATACGGCTCGGAGAGCATCTGGGTGTCGACGTTTCACTCTACCTGCGTGCGCATCTTAAGGAGACACATTGACCGCATCGGATACGACACGAATTTTACGATCTATGATTCGGATGATTCCAAGAGCGTCATGAAGGAGATCTGCAAGCGCCTGAATATCGATACCAAGATCTACAAGGAGCGCAGCCTTCTGGCGGCGATCTCCTCTGCAAAGGACGAGCTTGTAAGTCCGACGCAGTTTGCCCTGCAGGCGGCGGCATCGAGTGATTTTGCGAAGAAAAAGCAGGCGCAGGTCTATCAGGAGTATCAGGCAGCGCTGCAGAAGAACAATGCATTGGATTTTGACGACCTCATTGTAAAGACGGTGGAGCTGCTGCAGACGGATCCGGAGGTGCTTGCCTACTATCAGGAGCGTTTCCGCTATATCATGGTGGACGAGTATCAGGATACGAACACGGCGCAGTTTGAACTGATCCGTCTTCTCGCGGGCAAATACAAAAACCTGTGCGTGGTCGGTGATGACGATCAGTCGATCTACAAGTTCCGCGGAGCGAATATCTACAATATTTTAAACTTTGAAAAGCATTTTCCGGATGCGGTCACCATCAAGCTGGAACAGAATTACCGTTCGACGCAGAACATCCTAAACGCGGCGAACAGTGTGATTGCGAACAATGTCGGAAGGAAAGCGAAGACGCTCTGGACGGCAAACGGCGAGGGAGAGAAGATCGACTTTGAGCAGTTTGACACTGCCTACGAGGAGGCGGATTATGTCGCAAGGGATATTGCGTCCGGCGTCCGGGAAGGAAAGTACGGTTACGGCGACTATGCGGTGCTTTACCGCACGAATGCACAGTCACGTCTGTTTGAGGAGCGTTTTATCGTGTCCAATATCCCGTACAAGATTGTCGGCGGTGTGAATTTCTATGCGCGCAAGGAGGTCAAGGATCTTCTGGCATACTTAAAGACGATTGACAATGCGAGGGATGATCTGGCGGTGCGCAGGATCATCAATGTGCCGAAGCGCGGAATCGGTGCGACGACACTAAACCGGGTGTCTGATTATGCGGAGGCGTATGACATCAGTTTTTATGAGTCCTTAAAGCGTGCAGAGGAGATACCGTCTCTTGGCAAGAGCGCAGCGAAAATCAAACCGTTTGTGACATTTATCCAGACGATGCGCAGCAAGCTGCCCTATATCGGTGTGGCGGATCTGCTCAGAGAGGTAATCGAGGAGACGGGCTACGTGAAGGAGCTTGAGGCGGAAGGCACCGACGAGGCGGAGGCGCGGATCGAGAATATCGATGAGTTGTTAAGTAAGGTGGTCGCCTACGAGGAGGGCGAAGAACAGCCGACATTAAGCGGTTTCTTAGAGGAGGTTGCACTCGTGGCGGATATTGACAGCGTCGGCGAGGAGAACGATTATGTGGTTCTCATGACACTGCACAGCGCCAAAGGTCTGGAGTTCCCGAAGGTTTTTCTGGCGGGAATGGAAGACGGTCTGTTTCCGAGCTATATGTCGATCACGTCAGACAATGCCAGCAGTGAACTGGAGGAAGAGCGCAGGCTGGCCTATGTCGGCATTACGCGTGCGATGAAGGAGCTTGTCATCACTTCGGCGAGACAGCGCATGGTGCGCGGCGAGACACAGTACAACAAGGTCTCACGTTTTGTGAAGGAGATTCCGCCGGAGCTTTTAAACGGAGAGATCAAAAAGCCGGCGTATCTGGAGAACAGGGAGCGGCACACGGCGGAGCCGGTGAAAAAGAAACGGCCGACGATGCGGGACCAGCTGTCAGGGCAGAGTATGCAGGCGAGAGCGTTTTCATCGGTACATACGGAAGGCGGAAGCCTAAGCTACGGTGTGGGCGACCGTGTCTCCCACATGAAGTTCGGGGAGGGAACGGTAAAAGCCATCGTGCCCGGCGGCAGAGATTTTGAGGTGACGGTCGATTTTGACGCGGCGGGAACCAAGAAAATGTTTGCGGCATTCGCAAAATTAAAAAAAGTATAAAATGTGTTAATTTATAAATTTTTTATAGGCGAACAGGGAAAGATATGCTATAATGTGCGTAATAAAGAGACATGCAGTAAATAAAGATAAATCAAGGAGGGGAATCTGATGAATAAGATGGAAGATCTGATCAACATGACAAAGTTAAACGAGCTTCTGAATAAGAAGGAAGAAGTGGAGGAGAAGAAGACCTCAAAGGTAGTATGGATTTTTGCAATTATCGGTATTGTAGCGGCTGTAGCTGCAGCGATATACGGCATCTACCGTTTCTTTACGCCGGATTATCTTGAGGATTTCGAGGACGATTTCGAGGATGATTTTGATGATGATTTCTTCGAGGACGATGATGATGAGGAAGCGCCGGCAAAGTCTGAGGACAAAGAGGAAACAACCGAAGATTAAGACAAAGGGCATGGGGCTGCAGAGAGATGCAGCCCTATTTTTATGTAATAGGAAACGCTCTGTGGGGATGCGCATCTCGTGGTGAGGTAAATAATGCTTTGCATACCGCATCAGGTAGCCTGCCAAGACAGGCGCAAGTGTGCGGCAGGCGCACACTTTATTCTGTAGCAGGAAACGATATCGTAAGTGGCTGAGTCAGGCGAGTGAATCCTGCATGCAGGATTTTTTATGTTTGGCAATGTGCAGAAGAAACTGGATGGATAATGGAGGATAGAACGTGAAAAAGGGACAGATTATCGAGGGGATAGTAGAATGCGTAGAGTTCCCCAATAAGGGAATTGTGAGAACGGAAGACGGGGGACGCGTGATTGTAAAAAATGTAGTCCCGGGACAGAAAGTGTCCGCATCGATCAATAAAGTGCGCAAGGGAAAATGCGAGGGAAGACTGCTTGAGGTGCTGGAGCGTTCGGCGAAAGAGCAGCCGGAGACTGCCTGTATCCATGCCGGAGAGTGTGGAGGCTGCACATATCAGACGCTGCCTTACGAGGAGCAGCTTGCCATGAAGGCGTCACAGGTAAAAAAACTGATCGACGACGTCATTGTACCGGAAAATACAGACTACGAATTCCTTGGAATCAAGGCGAGCCCGAGACAGCAGGAGTACCGGAATAAGATGGAGTTTTCATTCGGTGATGCGTACAAGGGAGGACCGCTGGCACTCGGCATGCACAAGCGCGGCAGCTTTTATGACATCGTGGATGTCCCGGAATGCCGGATTGTAGACGATGATTTTCACACGGTGCTTACAGTGACGCTAGACTATTTTAAAGAGCGGAATCTGCCGTATTATCACAAACTGCGCCACACTGGATATCTGCGTCATCTTCTGGTGCGCAAGGCGGTAAAGACAGGGGAGATCCTGGTGGATCTGGTAACGACGACACAGATAGCAGAAGGGGGGGAAGAGGCGCTTCTTGCCGGATGGAAGGATGTGTTGTGTGCTGCCGCCTATCAGGGAACGCTCACCGGTGTGCTTCACACCCGCAACGACAGTGTGGCGGACACCGTCACAAACGAGGGTACGGATGTGCTTTTTGGGCAGGACCATTTCTATGAAGAGCTGTTAGGACTTCGTTTTCAGATTACACCGTTCTCCTTTTTCCAGACGAACTCTCTGGGCGCGGAGGTGCTCTATGAGACGGCGCGGGAGTTCATCGGGGATGCCCTGCCGAGCGGAACGGATGCGGATGTCGCGGAGCATGGAAAAGTCGTGTTTGACCTTTATTCCGGAACCGGTACGATCGCGCAGATGCTCGCCCCGGTTGCAAAAAAGGTGATCGGCGTGGAGATTATTCCGGAGGCGGTCGAAGCTGCGAAGGAGAATGCAAGGTTAAACAGTCTTACAAACTGCGAGTTTATCGCGGGAGATGTGCTCAAGGTAATTGATGAGATTGAGGAGAAGCCGGATTATATCGTGCTCGATCCGCCGCGTGACGGCATCCACCCGAAAGCTCTGGAGAAGATCATCCGCTACGGTGTGCCGCAGATGGTGTATATCTCCTGCAAACCGACCAGCCTGGCGAGAGACCTTGAGGTGCTGCAGGCGAGGGGGTATGAGGTGAAGAAGGTATGCTGCGTGGATATGTTTCCGGCGACGGTGCATGTGGAGACGGTATGTTTGTTGGCGAGAAAAGCTCAATAAATCAAATTTTCTGGGATTTTGGGAAAAATGGATGTGTGTTTCGGGTTCCTTAGAGGGATAATATAATTTGAGGTTTACCCCAGGGGATATGCTTTTGGAACAGGAGATATACATTTTTGCGAAAGGATACTTTTTAGAAAAAGTTGTTTCACGTCATGAGGATGAGAAGATGAGTAATGATTTTGAAAATTCACAGGAGTATAGGAAAGCAGTTGAGATAGCTAAGAAGCAGCAAGAATTGTATAAAAATGTGACGAAAGCGATATCTCCAGAAGCATTAGCAAAATTTCAAGAACTCAGTGACAAGTTAAACGAATGGAAGAATTCATATAATAATATGCCGGGGCTTCTAAAGTTTGCAGAAATACTTAGAAATTATCAGCAAGAGGTTAGAGAAACTGAAGGTTTATCTGAAATTGAATTTGAAGAAAAATATAGATCTGAAATTGAGTGGAGTGAAAAGTTCGGAAAAAATGGTTGGGTTATTTCTGAGCATTCAAATCCTGCAGATATCAAAAATTGGGAACAATTATTATGTGAAGGGGAAGCAAAGGTAGCAGAGTTTTTTGACGGAGAAGATATTGTAATTCTTGATGTGATTATAGAGGGGTTACAGGAAAAGTACGTTTCGGATGAGATACAGTTATATTTTAAGAAGGGTATGCAAGCTTTTGAAAATGAAGATTATATGACTGCAGCTATGTACTTGCTTGCATTACTTGATAATAGGGTGAATAAATTAGTTGATTTTCCGAACCAATATATGAGTTACAAAGTTAAATATTCTAATAGAGGCTTTGCAAATCAAAAGATCGAGGATTTTAGACAGCTTACCGAAAAACGAGGGTATATGTCAAAGAAAATATACTTTTTGGAAATGTATCCTTCGTTAATAGCATATTTGAATAGGATATTTATAGATGGCTCATATAAGTTCGAAAATGGCATAGAACCTCCATATTTGAACAGGAATTGGTTAATGCATGGTAGAATGAATAGAAATATTGAAAGATATGAATGTATACAGATTTTGAATGCATTAAGTGTTATCGAGTTCATGTTTGGAGATAGGTAGGAGTATTACGTATGAATAAAACAATCCAGTTGCATCCAAAGTAATTCGCGGAGAGCGTAGTGAGGTATTTGCAGGGAAAGTATGGCGGAATAGAACGGAAATTGACCGAAAACATGGCAGGGCAGTGAGGGATACAAGGTAAAAGGAGTTATCGTAGAAATGTTACATATAATAAAAATAAAAGACAGAAATAGTTGTTGTTAATAGTTAGGCATGTTATAATAAATTTAAGCAGAAAGAGGTGATTGTATGTTAGCAGCAAAACCACAGACGGTGGTAGAAACACCAGATACCGCAAAACTGGAATTGTATAGATTAATTGGTGAGGGCTATAAGGCAATGCAGGATGGCAGAACCAGTACAATCGAAGAAGTACGAGAGAAAATAAATAAGAGGAGAACAGAGCGTGGCTAGTGTAGTATTTACAGAACCGGCTGAATATGACTTGATGGATATAGAGTATTATATTTATGTAGATCTTAGTAATCCACAAGCTTCTGAGAGAATAACAGAGGGAATTATTCAGGTGGTTGAGAAACTGGCAGACTATCCAGTCGGTCATCCACTTGTAGGTGATCCGCTTTTAAGAGACGTTGGTTTAGGAATGACACGCTTTGATAATTACAATATATTTTATTACTATCATCAAAGTACGGATATAGTATACATAATCAGAATTTTATATAATAAAGTTGATTGGCAAGGTATATTGTTGCAATAAGAGAATAAATGGTTGAGTTAAGCCTCCATATCTGTTACGGATATGGGGGCATATATTTTATACAATAATCGAGAGATGAAAAAGGATGATAAGCGTTTTATACAGGCTACAGTTCATGTAAGGAAGCGTGTTTAAAAGGAAATCGAAAAGTTGCTCTTGATCAAAATATTAGAAAATAGAGCATAATAAAAAAGGAAAGATACAGAGGAAGAGTTATGGGGGATATTACTTGTACAATTCATAAAATGGTGGCATTTATAGTAATAATGATGTTTTCAGTTTGTATACTCTTTGTCGCGATGACTTCTGTAGCGTATATAGTGGGATATGTTTATGATGGTATATTTGGTAATTCCATTTTAAGACTAGGACATTTTATAGGTAGAAAACATCCAAAAATCAAGAATATGCCAATGATCGTAAAAGCGTGGAAAAAAATTCAGTCCAAAGAAGTGTATTTACGATATGAGACTCCGCTATTTGCATATTGCTTTTCATATACAGCAATTTCGTTGTTATTATTCATATTGCCGGATGAAAATGGTATGAGTAGTATTATTACAGCATCCGTTTTATACGTATTGTTCTATTTTGTCGGGATGGCTAGAAAATGTGGAGGTAATGAACAGTATTATGATAAGGTGTTAAATAATAATATGGAATTCCTAAAATTGTCATTTTTGCCCTTAGGATTTATTATCACTGTGTCAGGCTTTTTTTTTACTATTACCGGAGTGAAAGTGCAAGAGTTACCTTTTGATTTTTCCATATTAGAAAAATTATACACCAGTTTAAAAAATTATAATTTAGAGACAGATATTCTGATACTGTTTCTGAAAATGATGGAATTGAGCGGAATTGTATGGATTGTGTTTTATATTATGAGTTTACCGGTTCAAGTGTTTTCCTATTTTGTTATTTCGATAATCAAATATTTCAGAAAATATGCAGTAGGTTACATAGGACTTTTCAAGAAATACTGTAGCATCATAGCATATTTGTTAAAAAATATATGATAGAGGGAATGATCAAAATATTGGAAAGTGCATTTGAGTATCCTATTACCATAAGTGGAAACAGTTTCTCGACATGGAAAGATCAATAAATCAAATGGTAAAAATGTTTTAGTTGTCATGAAATTGGGAAATGATATAAAAAACTTAGAGAAATGATACGTCAAGGCATAATGCCAGTTGGGTATGTGGCAATTTTTATTGATGAAGTAGAACATAATGATTCTATAACACCGGAGTTGTTAAAATACATAAAAGATAGTAAATTTACTGTTGTGTATTTGTCGCATCAAAATAATGGAGCGTATTTGAAGAAGGTACGTGATGGGCTGGGAAAACCAGTAATTCAGTTATGTAAAAAAGATGTGCGCCTATATTTTGACATAGCACAAGAAAATACAATTATACGGGAGATTGAAGAAGAAATTCCAGAAGCATGAAAAAATAGAGTAATAGCAACGGTTAATAACAGAAGCAGGCAGAAGACAGCGAAAGAACTGGAAATCAGCCCTACAACACTGTGGACAAAAATGAAAAAAGGCATTGCAGAGTGAGCATTGCAAAGTGTCTCCGCTGCATGCCTGTAAGGAGAAAAAGATGGATGTAATGGTTTTGATCGATTCGTTTAAGGGGAGTATGACTTCCATGGAAGCGGGGAATGCGGCGCGTGACGGGGTGTTGCGCGTCTATCCGCATGCCAATGTGACGGTCCGCCCCCTGGCAGACGGAGGAGAGGGCACAACAGATGCCCTGATAGAGGGGCTGGGCGGAAGGAAAGTGGAACTGTCTGTGACGGGACCGATGGGAAGCCGGGTAAAAGCTTACTACGGAATCCTTGCGGATGAAAAGACGGCGGTTATGGAGATGGCGCAGGCCGCGGGTATTACACTTGTGGAGGAGGCGCAGAGAAATCCGGGAAAAGCCACCACCTATGGAGTGGGCGAGATGATACGGGATGCCGTTTCGCGCGGATGCCGCAAATTCATCATTGGAATCGGCGGAAGTGCAACAAATGACGGCGGAACCGGAATGCTTAGAGCGCTCGGTGTGAAGTTTCTGACCAAGGATGGAGAGGAAGCAGGAGAGGGAGCGGATGCGCTTGGTAAAATACATTTCGTTTCACTGGAGCATCTGATGCCGGAACTGAAAGAATGTGATTTTCAGATTGCATGTGATGTCACGAATCCGCTCTGCGGAGAAAAAGGGGCGACCTATATTTATGGAAAGCAGAAGGGCATACGGGAAGAGGAAATGCCGCGTATCGACGCGGATATGAAGCATTACGCCGCGATCACTGCCGAGCGGATCGGCGTTGACTATGCAGCCCGGGAGGGCGCGGGGGCAGCCGGCGGCATGGGATATGCCTTTATCAGTTATCTTGGGGCGAGACTGGTTCCGGGAATCGAGCTGATATTAGACGTGATCCATTTTGAGGAGGAGGCAAAGAAAGCGCAGATTGTGCTCACCGGAGAGGGACGGCTGGATCTTCAGACTGCAATGGGAAAAGCGCCCGTGGGGGTTGCGAGGGCTGCCAAGAAGTATGGCTGTAAAGTGATTGCGTTCGCCGGTTCGGTCACAAAAGAAGCGGCTGCGTGCAATGACAACGGCATTGACGCATTTTTCCCGATCGTGCGAGGGGCGTGCACGTTAGAGGAGGCCATGCAGCGGGAAAAAGCCATGGAGAATCTCACCGATTCAGTGGAACAGGTATTTCGGCTGCTATAATATCACCTATTCTACAGGATGATTTAGAAGAACGATTATCTAAAAAATCTGGAATGAAAGAGCAGGTAATACGGGAAATAGATCTGGATAAACGGTTCAAAAAGAAATGTTGGGGCAATCAGGTTCTCCCCTCACCCCTTACAGTGCTCCCCGCGGTATGCCGTCGGTGACATGCCGGTCTCCTTCTGAAAGCTGGAGAAAAAGAAGCTGCGGCTGCCGAAGGACAGTTCATCGCTGATGTCCTGAATACTCATGCGGGTACCCGATAGAAGAAGCTTTGCTTCTTCTATTTTTTTTCGGCGGATATAAGCATTCACGCTCTCGCCGGTCACTTCCTTGAACTTGTGGGAAAAATAATATTCCGTGTAGCCGAGCCGTTCGGAGAGCAGAGAGATCGAGAGCGGTTCGCGGATGTGCAGACTGATGTAGTCGCAGATGTTCTGAATCTGCCTGGAATGTGCATTCGTCTCTTTTGCGGCGCGGACACGGTGGACGTAATCATCGAGAAATTCGCGGCTTAAATTGGTCGTGTCGGCAGTCGTTTTACATTCCTCGATGCGCCCGGCATAGTAATCGTTTAGGGTGTATGCGATGGAGGGATTCAGACCGCCATCGATCGCAGCGCGGCTGCACAGGGTTAGGAGCACCAGCAGATTATTTTTGCTCATGCGGAGTGAATCGCCGATCTCGGCCTTGACGCCGGAGCTTAAGGTCATGGATTTTGCAAGAGCCTTTTTGTATTCCGGATTTCCCTCGCGGATCATGGAGAGAAATGTCTGTTCCGCCATCCAGATGCCCGGATGCTCCCCGGAGAGAAGCGGCGAGTCATCCGGAACGCTTGTCGTGCTGTGTGAGGTAAAAGAGATCAGATCCGCGGTGATCCGCTCGCCGGTAATGGCGCAGTGAAACATGATGGCGTAGGAGAGCAGCACGGAAGACGGAATGATCGGCACACTCTCGATCTGCTTTACAATTTTAGAGCGCAGCTTGACGGTAAGCTGGTAGGAATCCAGCTTTTTACGCAGAACCAGATGCGAGTTGCTTCCGGTAAAAGCAGGACCGACGATGTGGATCTGCTGCAGCGCAAAGCCCTGATACTCAAAACCGGCGATCCAGAGAAGTCCGAACTCGGTGTCCAAAATCAGCGGCATGCGGTTCCCGGATTCGATATGTGCGAGTACGAGAGAGGAAAAACCCAGCATGGAGATAATGTCCGGCAGCATGAGTTCTGCCGGACAGTCTGTCTCGATCAGCTCAAACTCCGGGCTGTAGTGCCAGAGATGAAGCGGGTATTCACATTGAACCATTTCCTGAAAAAAAGAGAGACGTTCTTTGATGTCCATGCGGGTATTCCTTTCTTTAGCGGTTCCAGCTTCCGAGGAAACGCAGACTTTCCTTCGGATGTCTTGTCTGTGTGCTGCGGTCGACCGCAATCAGTCCAAAAGTCATCGAGTAGCCTTTCTGCCATTCAAAATTATCAAGGAGACTCCAGTGAAAATAACTTTTTACCGGGAGACCATCGCGGATGCAGGCAGCGACGCCGTTAAGTGCGGCATCGATAAAAGCGACGCGCCTGGTGTCATCGGAAGTTGCAATTCCGTTTTCAGTGACATACAGGTCACCGTGAAAATCTTCTGCCACCCTGCGCAGAACATGCTCTAAAGCTTCCGGGTAAAACTCATAATTCATCTGGGTCAGTTCGGCACCCTCCGGATTCGGAAGCTGACCGTCCGGACCGATCAGGGAGCGGGTATAATTCTGCACGCCTAAGAAATCATCCTCCTTAATATAAGGGAGATAGTGTAAAAATTCTTCATCCCATTCAGAGGCTGCGCGCGCCTCGCCGCCCGCCTGCGGCTGAATGTCGTGCAGGCTTAAGGTCAGACCGACTTTAATGTCCGGATAGAGCGCTTTGATTTCTTTTCTGGCGAGCTCATGTGCTTTCATGATGAGAAGATCGCCCTCTCTGGTGCGCATGGAGGTAAAGTTTTCTACTTTTTCCACGCCGAAGACTTCCATATTTTCAAGGGCGGTTGCCTTTTGATTTTCCATCATTTTCTCAAGATTGATGCCGACCTGCACCGTACCGTCCGCGCTGTCGCCGCTCCTTGGCGCTGTCTGTGCTGCCTGCATCTGCGCCATCATCTGCCGCTTGTAGCGCTCGGCGATTGCGGCGACCTGAATGCCCATATTTGCCTCGTTGATGGTGCATACATAGTGCAGTTCGCTGCCGAGTTCTTCCATAATATAATGAACATAGCGGGCAAAGTCGGCAGGCGTAGTCGAAGCTTCCCATCCGCCTTTGGTCATCAGCCATTTCGGGCTGGAAAAATGATGCAGGGTAACAAACGGTTCCACACCGTATTTTTTGCAGCAGGCGATGACGTCGTGGTAATGTGCGACGGCCCCTGCATCAAACACGCCTTCCTCCGGCTCGATGCGCGCCCATTCGATCGAAAAACGATAGGCGTTTAAGCCGGCGTCGGACAGAAGCCTGATATCTTCCTCATAGCGGTGGTAGTGATCGACCGCGTCTAAGGACGGCTCCAAAAAGCTGGTGTGCTTCATGTGCTCCATCGCCCATAAGTCGCTGCGGATGTTGTTCCCTTCTACCTGATGGGCGGCTGTGGCAGCCCCGATCAAAAAATGTTCCGGTAATCTCATAAAATCCTCCATTCTGCAGTGAAAAAATACAGCGTCAGCCGTATTTTTCCTGTGCATCTCTTGTAATCTGATGTTACTATATAAGATTTTATAAAACCGGGAGTTTATAAAATCGTGAAAATGTTAGAAAAATAGCAATACATCATTTTATAACATGAATTTTAGTACATAACAACGAATTTGTAAACACAGAAAGGAAAAAGACCGGCTAGAATAAAGCCATAGAAAAACAGAGGCCGCAGATATAGCAGACATACGGAAGCGGCAAAATATGGAAAAGTCTGGAGGGTATAAAAATGTTTGGAAAGAAAAAAGAACAGTCTGTGGAGACAAACGGCATTGTCTACCGCCGTGCAAAGACATGGAGGGTAGCGCTTGCAGGATGCAGTTCTGGGATTGGAATGTGTTTTTATGTGCTGCTTGGACTGGCAAGCTATGTGGCAAACGAAGGGTATGGCATTGCAACAGCGGTGGTAGGCATTATCCTGACTGCAACAAGAATCTTAGACGGCGTCACAGATCCCATCATTGCGATCATCATCGATAAGATGAACACGCGGTTCGGAAAGATCAGGATTCTGATGGTGGCAGGATGGCTGATCGAGTCATTGGCAGTCCTGATCATGTACTGCTGGGCGAGCGGAAAGGGACATGGAATCGTGCTGTTCGTGCTGCTCTACTGCCTGTATGTGATCGGCTATACGATGTGCAACGTCACAGCGCAGATCGTTCCGGCGATGCTTACGAACGACCCGAAGCAGCGCCCGATGGTAGGCGTCTGGAGTACAGCTTATAACTATCTGGTGCCGATGATTCTTAACATCGTGATTACGGTGATATTGCTCCCAAAATATGGAAATGTCTATTCGGTAGAGATGCTTGCAGCATCCTGCATCGTCTGCGTGGCAGTATCGGGTGTGGGATTACTTCTCTGCAGCATCGCGGTATCGGATATCGATAAACCGGAAAATTTTGTGGGCGTGGCGAGCAAGAAGAAGGCGGAGCCGGTAAAAGTAAAAGATATGTGGGAGCTGGTCAAATCCAACCGTGCGCTGCAGACGTTCATCGTTGCGGCAAGTTCGGATAAGATCGCGAGCCAGACGGCAAGCCAGGCGGTTGTGACGACGATGCTGTTCGGAATTATTATCGGCAATATGCAGCTTGGGACAATCTTAAGTGTAATCGGTATGCTTCCTTCGATCATCTTCGCGTTTATCGGGGCGAAATACGCAGGAAAGCACGGAAATAAAGAGGCGATGGTGACGTGGACGTATGTGTGCATCACCGTGGCGGCGGTGCTTGTGGTATTGTTTATTTTCATTGATCCGACCCTGATTGCGACGACGCTTCCAATGATGATTGTATATGTATTATTGACCCTGGTGTTAAATGGTGCAAAAATGTGCGTGACGATGTCAAGCAATGCGATGATGGCGGACATCATTGATTACGAGTTAGACCGCAGTGGTAAATTCATTCCGGCAGCAGTGACAGGTACATACAGCTTTATTGACAAGTTAGTATCCTCGTTTTCTGCAGCGATTGCAACCGGTCTGGTGGCATTGATCGGCTACAGGCACACGATGCCACAGCCGACCGACCCGTCCACACCGGCAATCTTCTGGATGACGATGAGCATGTATTTCGGACTCCCGCTGATTGGCTGGGTATGTACGCTCTGCGCAATGCGCGAGACGCCGCTCTCCAAAGAGAAGATGGAGGAAGTACAGAAGAGCATTCAGGAGAAAAAACAGGCAGAAGTGGAAAAAGTGATTGAGGAAATGAAATAGAGAGAAGAAAAGAGAGGGAAAACGGAATAGATGAGAAATACAATAGTGCTGGAAAAAGACTGGACATTTTATAAAAATCCACAGAGTGAAAGCGGGGAAGCGGTGACGCTCCCGCACACCTGGAACGCGGTTGACGGGCAGGACGGCGGAAACGATTATTATCGCGGAACCTGCAAATATGTGCGTCATTTTGCAAAACCGGAACTGGAAAAGGGAGGAAGAGCGTATCTGGAATTTAACGGCGCAGCGATGACGGCGGATGTTGTGGTCAACGGAACGAAGCTGTTCCACCACGAGGGCGGATTTTCTACATTCCGGGTAGATGTGACGGAGCAGTTGACAGAGGACAATCTGTTAGAAGTATATGTGGATAACTCTGACAACACAAAGGTGTATCCGCAGAAAGCCGATTTTACTTTTTACGGCGGGCTGTACCGCATGGTAAAGCTGGTGACGGTGCCTAAAGTGCATTTTGTGATGGACTATGCAGGCGGAAACGGCATGAAAGTGACGCCGGAGGTGACGATTCTGGACGCCGCAGAGAAACAGGCGGACGCAGACGTGACGGTGGAACTGTGGATGACGGGGGAAGCACCGGACGTGACGGTCACCGTGGCGGGAGAGACACAGACGGTTCCCGTGGAAAACGGTTATGCAAAAGCCGTGTTTGCGCTTAAAAATGTGCATCTCTGGGACGGTGTGGAGGATCCGTATCTGTATACGGTAAAAGCAGAACTTCCGGGCGGTGATGTCGTGGAGCGGACGTTTGGCTGCCGCAGCTTTAAAGTGGATCCCAGGGAGGGCTTTTTCTTAAACGGACGATCTTATCCGCTGCGCGGCGTGAGCCGTCATCAGGATCGTGCGGGCGCGGGCAATGCGCTGACATACGAGATGCACCGGGAGGATATGGCGATTGTAAGAGAGCTTGGTGCCAACACGATCCGCCTGGCACATTATCAGCACGCGCAGGAGTTCTACGATCTCTGCGATGAGAACGGAATCATCGTGTGGGCGGAAATTCCGTATATCACGATGCACATGACAGACGGCACCGAAAATACGTTAAGCCAGATGAAGGAGCTGATCGTACAGAACTATCATCATCCGTCGATTGTCTGCTGGGGACTTTCTAATGAGATCACGGCAGCAAGCGCGGTGAACGAAGAACTGCTGGAGAATCACCGTAGATTAAATGATCTGTGTCATGAACTGGATAAGACGCGTCCGACGGTTATGGCGGATGTCTTTATGTTAGAGACGGACAGCCCGATGCTGGAGATACCGGATATGAACAGCTACAATCTCTACTTTGGCTGGTACATCGGGGAACTGGAACAGAACGACAGCTTTTTTGACGAATATCACAGCACTTACCCCGACCGGGTGATCGGACTCTCCGAGTACGGCGCGGACGCGAATCCGGCGTACCACAGTGCGAATCCGGAGCGGGGCGATTACACGGAGGAATATCAGTGTATTTACCACGAGCATATGGCAAAAATGATTGAGGAGCGCCCGTATCTGTGGGCAACGCATGTATGGAACCTGTTTGATTTCGCTGCGGACGGGCGCGACGAGGGTGGCAAGCACGGAGAGAACCAGAAAGGGCTTGTGACGATGGACCGCAGGATCAAAAAGGATGCGTTCTATGTATACAAGGCATACTGGAGCAAAGCCCCATTTGTGCATCTCTGCGGCAGCAGGTACACGGACCGTGCAGAGGATGTGACGGAGATCAAAGTGTACTCCAACCAGAAGAAGGTCTCGCTCTTTGTGGACGGAGCAGAGAAAGAGACGAAAGAAGGCGCACGCATCTTCAGATTCCGGGTGCCGATTACGGGAACGCACACGATCCGGGCAGTGTCTGGGGACTGCACCGATGAGATTACAGTGAGAAAAGTGGACACACCGAATCCGGATTACATTTTCAACAAGCAGGGCGACGTGGTCAACTGGTTTGACAAAGAGGATTTTAAAGCGGATCACTATTCGATTTCCGATACACTGGGGGAACTGGCGAAAAATGAGATGGCAAACGCCATTGTGCAGAGCCTGATGGCACAGGCTTCCGCAAGCCGCGGCGATGTGGCGGAGAGCGTGAAGGACAACCCGGCATTGCAGCGGATGATGCAGCGCATGACACTGGCAAGTCTCTTAAAGCAGGCGGGAGACGCTGTGAGCGAGGCGCAGATGAAAGCGTTAAACGACGCATTGCAGAAAATTCCAAAGAATTAAGGAATAGGAAGTAAGGAGCGCAGAGGGATGAAAAAAGCAGTACAGCAGATCATGCTTGGAACAGTAACGAAAAATGAAAAGCAGACGGCAGAGACGCTGCGGCGGATCAAGGCGGCAGGCTACGACGGAATCGAACTGAACGGTTTTATGGTGAAACCGACCTCTTTTCTGGTGCGGATGCTCACGAAGGCGGCGGGGATGCCGGTCGGAAAAGGCGGCAGCTATGACTGGAATGCCCTTGTAAAAGAAGCGGGACTTTGTGTGACGAGCATCCATGAAGATCTTGGAACGATCAGACGGGAGCCGGAGACGGTTGCAAAAGAGGCAGAAGCCTTCGGCACAAAATATGTTGTCATCACGGGAATGTACCGCTTTGATTACGCGGATAAAGCCGCGGTGCAGGGGCTGTGCCGGGATCTGAATACCTCCGGAAAAATTTTGAAAGAGGCGGGCATTGAGCTTTTGTACCACAATCATAACTGTGAATTTCTGCACGTTGAGCAGCAGAAAACGGCGTATGATCTGCTCCTTTCGGAGACAGATCCGGAATATGTCAACTTTGAGCTGGATTCCTACTGGCCGACGGAGGCGGGCGTGGACGCGCTCGCCCTGATGAAAAAACTGGACACGAGAATGAAACTCTATCATATCAATGACCGCGGCACGCGGCTTTTGAAGCCTGCCATGACGCCGATCTTAAAATCGGACAGCATGGAGCTTGGCTGCGGTAATATGAATCTGGATGCACTCATTACACAGGCAAAGAACGTGAATGTGGATGCCGTGATTTTAGAAAGCCATAAAAACTGGGTGGATAACTCTCCGCTGCGGTCGCTGGAGGTAAGCGCACAGTTTTTAAACGCACGGATCTGACAGAGCGGGAGATGGCAGAATAAGGATGGAAATGCAGATGGAAGAATTAAGAAAACAGTGGATCACTTCAGAAAAAGAATACCGGGAGGGCGAGGTTTTTGTATACCGGCAGAGATTTATGGCTTCACAGGTTAAAAAAGCTGTGTTTTATGGCACAGCACTCGGCGTGTACGAAGCAGAATTAAACGGTACGAAGATCGGGAGCCAGATGTTTGCGCCGGGATTTTCCTACTATCCGAGACGTGTGCTCTATCAGACACACGAGGTTACGGAGCTGTTGCGGGAAGGGGAAAATACGCTGACGGTCTATCTCGGACAGGGGTGGTACTGCGGGCGTTTTCTCTGTGAAAATCAGACGCAGATATACGGAGAGCAGCCGGCGGTCGCATGGATTCTGGAACTGGAGGATGCGGCGGGAAGCAGAAAGATCGTCTCCGATGAGACGGTGGAGGAACTGGAATCCCCGTATGAATATGCAGGAGAGTACGATGGTGAGATTTATTTTGCAGACGGAAGAGAGAACGTGACCGGTCATGCGGCCGCCTACACAAAGGAGACGCCGTTCGCACTGGAGCCGACACTTACGGAGGTGCGCCTGCAGGATGAGATGCCGGTGCGGGAGACAACGGTGCAGGGAGATGTGACGATCCTTGATTTTGGGCAGAATTTTGCCGGAATTGTAGAAATAGATCCTTCTTTTTTGAAAAATGAGACAATTACGATCCGGCACGGGGAGATCTTAAATGCCGACGGCAGCCTGTACACCGCAAATCTGCGCAAAGCAAAGGCGACGATCGTCTACCATGCAGGTGCGGAGAAGAAAAAATACCGCCCGCGCTTTACTTATATGGGATTTCGTTATATGGAACTTTCCGGTGCGGCATATCAGCCGGGGATGATCAGGGCATACGCACTTCACACAGAGATGAAGCGTACCGGATATTTTTCCTGCGAAAATCCGCTGGTGCAGAAGCTCTATGAGAACCAGGTCTGGGGACAGAAATCCAACTATGTGGAAGTGCCGACCGACTGCCCGCAACGGGATGAGCGCATGGGTTATACCGGGGACGGGCAGGTATTTGCGCTGACAGGGGCTTATAATTTCAATACGGATGCGTTCTGGAAAAATTTTCTGCGCGATCTGGAGCTGGGGCAGCTTGACAACACCGAGGGATATGTGTGCGCCACGGTGCCGCAGACGGGACCTGCCGGGATCGGATTTATCAGCATGCTGGGCTGGGGCAATGCGGTCACGATTCTGCCGGAGATGATGTACCGTCAGTTCGGGGACGAGGAGGCACTGCCGCGCCAGTATGAGAGCATGAAGCTTTTCGTGGAGGCGGAGATCCGCAAGATGGGGAAGAAAAATCTCTGGATCGGTCCGTCATTAGGCGACTGGCTTGCGATGGGAAAAGGAATCGCATGGCAGGCGATGCACAACAATCCGGTGTCAAACGCGTTCATCGTGCATGATTTAAAGGTCATCAGCGAGACGGCAGAACGGTTTGGAAAGCGAGAAGATGCGGCGCGGTACCGCAGACAGCTTGCCGCGACGACGGACGCTTATATCAAAAAATTTGTGAGCAAAAACGGAATCGTGGCGAAGGATTATCAGTCTGCCTATATTATGGCGTTAAAATATGTACTGCCGGAGGGCGAGCTGCGGGAACGGGTCAAGAAAAACTTTGTCACCAACATCCGTAAAAACGGATTGCAGACGGGATTTTTTGCGACGGAGCATCTACTGCCGCTTCTGGTGGAGGCGGGAGAGCAGAAGCTTGCCTATGATGTATTACTGCAGGAGAACTGCCCGGGGTGGATGTACCAGGTGAAATGTGGCGCGACGACAACCTGGGAGCGCTGGGATGCCTTAAAGCCGGACGGAACCGTCAACGAGGAGAAAATGGCGGGCTCCGGTGAAAATATGGTATCCTTTAACCATTACGCATTCGGCAGTGTGGGGGAGTTTTATTATCAATATATTCTGGGAATCAGACCAGAAAAACCGGGCTTTGAAAAACTGCATTTTGCACCTTATCCGGACGAGCGCCTGGGAGGCGTATCCGGAAGCTATCTTTCCGTGGCAGGGAAGATCGAGAGCGCATGGCGGTACGAAGCGGACGGCTGCCATATCCGGCTTGCAACGCCGGTGGAGGCGGTAGTGCTCCTTCCGGATGGAAGAAGTGAGAATGTGCCTGCCGGAACGTATGAGTGGACGGTGAAAAGACCAAATCTGTAAAAAGTGCAGGATATGTAAAAAAAAATCCGGAATCTGCCTGAAAAAAGGCAAGAAAGGAAATTGACGGCGGCAAGACATAGATGATAAAATCTCATGAGATATACATGTAAAGGATGAAAATTATGTTTGCGAAAATCAATTTCCACGATGAATTCTACCAGAAATTAAAGCTTCTGGTGCTGCCGATCACGATGCAGCAGTTTATGCTGGCGCTAGTCAGCGCCACGGACGCCATTATGCTTGGGGCGGTCAGCCAGACCTCCCTGTCAGCGGTGTCTCTGGCAGGGCAGATCCAGTTTGTCTTAAATCTGTTTATCAGCGGTATCTCCGCCGGCTCCGGAATCATGGCAGCGCAGTATTGGGGGAAAAAGGACGCGGCTTCCATTGAGGAGGTCATGCCGATTGCACTGCGCACCAATCTCATATTCAGCGGTGCGTTCACCGTGTTTGCGGCGGTGGCACCCGAGGTGCTCATGCGCATTTTTACGTCCGATCCTGCGTTAATTGAGAGCGGAGCGGTCTATCTGCGCGCGGTGTCCCTGTCATATCTGCTGTGCGGTATTTCACAGATTTACCTGATTTTGCTGAAAAATACCGGCTATGCCACGGTCAGTTCACGGATCAGCTGTACAGCGGTCGTTGTGAATATTATCTGCAATGCGATCTTGATCTACGGGCTGTTGGGGCTTCCTGCGTTAGGAATACAGGGAGCGGCTTACGCGACGGTTGCCGCCCGTCTGGTGGAGCTCATCTGGAGTTACCTGGAGACGAAGCAGTCCGGGCGTGTGCAGATCATCTGGAAGAAAATGTTTCGTGCGGCGGATGCCGTTCTGACAAAAGATTTCTGGCGCTATACCACGCCGGTGCTCGGCGCTGCACTCGTCTGGGGAATCGCCTATGTGTCCTACTCTGTGATTATGGGACATATGGGAAGCGACGCAGTGGCGGCGAATTCCATCACCACGATCGCCAAGAATGTGTTATCGTGCCTAATCCGCGGCGTCAGCGGCGGTGCGGGCGTGCTGATCGGAAACCTGCTCGGTGCCGGAGAACTGGACAAGGCAAAAGTGTACGGTGGCAGGCTGACGCGCATGGCAATCGTGGTCGGCATGACCACCGGCGGTCTTTTGATGCTGATCTCGCCTTTGATCGTGCGTTTTGCACCGCTCAGTGAGACGGCGGCGGAGTATCTGCAGTACATGCTGATCTTTTGTGGCTGCAACATTATGGCGCAGTCAGTCAACACGACGGTGCTGGACGGCATCTTTTGTGCCGGAGGGGATTCCAAGTTCGACATGAAGGGGAATCTCGGGGCGATGTGGTGCTTTTCCGTGCCGTTTGGCTTCTTTGCGGCATTTGTGCTGAAATGGCCGGTCATGGTGGTGTACTGTATCGTAAACCTCGACGAGATTGTGAAGATTCCTGCTGTGTACTTACATTATAAAAAATATATCTGGGTGCGGAATATTACGGTACAGGAAGACGCTTGACAAGGTGCTTTTAGCCCTCCGGGCAGGATGCGCACTTGCGCGAAGGAGAGACATGCCGCAGGCGACCGCGCTTGGTGCGAAAATGTGTCGTGGCACATTTTTTATTCCAGAAAACGTTTGTGAGAAAGTCTGGAGAAGGCTGGCGCGGGTCTACAGAGGAAAAATAGCTGCGTGAGACCCGAAAACCGCTTGATAAGAGAGAAAAAGAGGGATAAATCCATGGCTTTTGGGCACAGGAAGCAAAAAATACGCCGTGAGACCCGGAAATTGTAAAATTTCGGGTCTCACGGCGTATTTTGTAGGCTGTAGACCCGAAGCTTCAGAATACAGAGCAGCCGAAACAAATACAACCACGGTACAGAAAGCTGCATGAATCCGCCGGGAGATTATGAAATGCAGAAAGACATTATTTATATTGTATGACTGTATGCAGATTTGACGAGCACCGTGAATCTCCGGGCGGGTTGCGTGGAAAGAATTCCTTGCAAAAGCGCGGGTACTGTAATACCATAAATACATGACGGATAGTAGAAGGAGCAGCTTGTATGGGTGAAGATATAACGGCCGGAGAGATCGGGATCTATTTATTAAACCGGGTCGAAGTGACGCTGAAAGATGACAGCAGGGCGGAAGGCATTCTGCAGAACATTGCGGCGGAGACGATCACGGTAGAGGGCAGGGAAATCATGCTTTCGGATGTGGCGGATATCCGGCTGGTCGGGGAACTGACAGATTATGATGTGATGCGTGATACCGGAATGATCGGGAATTTTACATTTGCGCCGGAAGGCTGTCGTGATGCCACGGAACTGGAACTCATGCGGTATGGAGATTTTGCGTGTACCGTGTCCTGTCATCTGAAGCTTGCAGCCGGAAAGATCTGCGCGGATGACATCCGGCTGGTATCGCACACACACAAGGTATGCGTGGAAAAATTAAGCCAGACGGAAGCAATTTACCGTTTTTTTGATGGATCATTTTATTTTTCCCGAATGCACTCCGGACGAACGGCTTTATCGGGAACTGCTACGTCTCACAGAATTATGCGAAGATGGAGAACGCCGGACTGCCGCGCGGAAATATCATGTTTTCGCAGGATCAGATTGACTTTGGATTCAAACTGGGCAATATCTACGTGGTTTCCTACACCTGCGCCAAAGAACCTGGTGAGATGGTGCAGGAAGCGGTCAGTGTGACGCTGGAGAAGATGCACCCCTGTGCGGATTATGCGAAAGTGTGGATTGACGGGAACGGCGAGGTAAATACCGCAGAAGAGACGGTGCTGCAGACTGAAGATATCGCGCAGGTACGGTATGTTGGACTCATTACGGCTTACCGCACGGATAACGGCACAGGCTATATTTCCGGGGAATACTGGTTCCATGTCAACAATCTCACAGATGCCGGGGAGGCGTCGCAGCTGGTTCTGGGGCGCAGGGTTTCGTTTACGATCTAGCAGACCTTAAAGGGTAAGCTTTGCGCGGCGAAGGATGTCGCTCTGATCTCAGAGAAGACGGTCATTGCAGAGGAGAAGCAGGAAGAATCCAAACCGGAGAGACTGCGCGGTTATATCGTAAAATACATGATCAAGCAGCCGGTCAGTGCAGGGTTCGGTTTTATTGTACCGGAGGAAGAACTGGAAGCCCATCTGGAGGATAAGGAGGGAACCGTCTATTTCAGGCAGACAGACATTGACTGTGAGACGATGCCGAAGCTGAATACCAAAAGTTATTATTACGAGGTTATATATACCCCGTATATCCTGCATGGCAAGACATGCGCGAAGGATGTGAAGATCGGTGCCGGACATCCGTATCCGGAGAAAAAGTCGACCGCTCCGGTGGCGGTGACCGCAGTGACAAAAAAGATTGTTTCAAAGACACTGCCGCTTGCGGAATATCTGGAAGCGGAGGAGACGCGCTATGCGGGGGCTTCTCCGAAGCTTGGAATTATTTCCCTCTACAACGGGCATTATGCGCTGATCAGTGACTGCTATATCAATAAAAAGCTTGTGACAGATCAGGAGTATGCGCCGGACGGCGCGATTGCGATCTTCAATCCGGAGCTTGCACAGATCGAAACAGAAGAGGCGATAAAGACGGCAAAGCACTGCTATCTGGTAAAATATGTGCCGGGTGGCACAATGGTAAATGAAAAAACCGGCATGGAGCATCCGTCTATTGATCATAATTATCCGGTTCTGGTGGTGGCGTCCTTTGCGAAGAACCAGTATATCTGTCTTAAAATTGAGGCGGATGCATTGCAGGTGCGGAAAGTGGAGCAGGTTATGTCCACGCTTGGCACCGCCGTACCGGAACAGGTGGATTTTGATATTCCGGAGCTTTGCAGCGGGGAAAGTGTGATCTTCGAGATGACGGATTCCACAGCGGCTTACCACGTCATCGACAGCGTGGGGGATGATTTTTACCGTATAAATGCGCAGAAATTCAATGCGGAGTTGGGATAAGGAGTGTGGAAAAATGAACTATAAGCGGATTACAGATCTTCCAGGTGTGCGGATTGCACGCGAGGCGATGGTGGTTGGAGACGTGACGATCGGGGAGGACAGCTGTGTGCTGTTTTACTCCACCGTGCGCGGGGATGAGGGAACCATCACGATCGGAAGAGAGACAAACATTCAGGAAAGCTGTACGATTCATGCGAGCATTGAGGGCGATGTGGTGATCGGTGACAATGTGACCATCGGACATCAGGCGGTTGTCCACGGATGCACGGTGGGTGACCGGACGCTGATCGGGATGGCGGCGACGATCTTAGACGGAGCGGAGATTGGCTGTGACTGTATCGTCGGGGCGGGAAGCCTTGTCACAAAGCACACCCGAGTGCCGGATGGATCGCTGGTGCTCGGAAGCCCGGCGAAGGTCGTGCGGCAGCTGACGGAAGCGGAGAAAAAAGAGATTTACCGCAACAGCCGGGAATATGTGAAGGTGGCGCATGAGATGCAGGAGCAGGGACTACTCCCGTGACAGGCGCAATAAGCATATCGTGCGTTGCTTTGATAAGTAATATTATGAGAAGACCACACCATGGGATTTCAGATGAAAATGCAGATGGACATTCGGTTCAAAAAATGTGGCATTTCTAACCAGCCGAATGTTTGCATCTTCGATG
>OMGJ01000312.1_pt1 | contig 32836 bp, 22 predicted proteins | sample 1645811 | NCBI WGS metagenome assembly OMGJ01 (sample SAMN05578589, study PRJEB25193) | human gut metagenome | biome: Human Microbiome; feature: human-associated habitat; material: feces | host: Homo sapiens | place: USA:Birmingham | reverse complement strand
CTCGGGGGGATGTATACCTCCGATTCGAAATGTCCTTAGCATACTATTAGATTTTAATTTAGATTTGTTTTTTCTTCACTTGTAGCTTTCGGAGCGGCTTCCGGTTTCACGGTAGCCTCTGCCTTCGGCGCCGGTTTCACGGTCTCCGCTTTCGGAGCGGGAGCGGCTTCCTTGCGAGGAGGGAAATTCAGCTCATGAATAGCTCCTGTCGGACATACAGCCACGCATTTGCGGCACATCCGGCACTTCGTATAATCGATATAAGCTACGTTGTTTGTTACGGTGATCGCCTCGAACGGACATTCCTTGGCGCATTTGCCACAGCCGATACAAGCGTTGGCGCAAGCCTTGCGGGCGGCGGCTCCCTTATCTTTATTTACGCAAGACACGTAAATCCGGCGTGATTTAGGTCCTTTCTTTCTCAACTCGATGATACTCTTCGGGCAAGCCTTCACGCAAGCGCCGCAGGAAGTGCATTTTTCCTCGTCCACCTCGGCGATTCCCGTAGCCGGGTTGATGTGGATCGCGTCGAAAGCGCAGGCGTTCACACAGTCGCCATAACCTAGGCAACCGAAAGAACAATTCGTCTCGCCTCCGTAAAGGGTAGAGGCGATGGCGCAACTTTTCGTTCCATCATAAGAGTTTGTACGTGGGCGGGCCTGACAAGTTCCGTTGCAACGGACAACGGCTACCATGGGTTCGGCTGTACCCGCCTCTTTACCCAGTATCGTAGCGACCTTGGCCATGACCGGGCCACCACCAACGGGGCAGAGCAATCCGTCTAATGAGTCAGCTTTTACGCAAGCGCCCGCGAATCCGGCGCAACCCGGATAACCGCAACCTCCACAGTTCGCTCCGGGGAGGACTTCCTGTACTTGAGCGATGCGAGGATCTTCATAGACTTCAAATTTCTTGGAAGCAGCGTAGAGGAAAACCGCTCCGACCGCCCCGATTGCTCCTAATGAAATAACGGCAATTAAAATCATGATATATTATCAATTAAGTTTTTTCAAAGTAAATATAAATCGTCTTTTTAGCTTGTCACGCATTAAGTATAGTATACAGTAATAAGGCAGCAAAAGCGATAAACCGGTTAACCCGCTCGTGGTCTCGTCCCATTGTAGATTCGTACCGATCACGATGGCCCCCACGACTATCACCAAAGGAATGACAAATGCCAGCAATACGGCCTGAAGCCCCATGGAATTTTGTCCGCATATTATCACTTCCTCGTTAATGCGAAACCGTCCCGACCGATCGGGTACCTCAATGATCTTATCCTTTTTCTCGGATGCCGAGCACATAGACTGTGCGTGGCATCCCGAGCATGCGGATTGTTGGGTAATGCGGACGAAGACGGTGTCGCCATCGATCTTCTCTACAAATCCTGTATGATTTATACTTTCGCTCATATTTGTAATCTCGACATTGCAAAATCAAGGCAAAAGTAAGTATAATTTAGAAACTATGTCACGATTAACAAAGTTTATTATTCGAAATCTTAAATCCTAGCTTACCATTTGTAATTAAAACCGAAACTTAACAACTCATTAAGCTGGAAATAACTCTTGTTATCCTCTGTTTTTTCCACTCCATCGTCGTATCTAAGGTGAAAATAGATACGTGTGGAGAAAAAGCGGCTGATGGCTAGAACCAAGGTATTCTCGAACTCCCCGATGGTATGATCGCCATAAGTGGTAAAGAAATAAAGACGGGATTGCCAGCTTACGTTACGGTTGAAATCGAAGGCGAGGTCTGCACGGATCGTGGAACCTATTTGGCTTAGCTTGTTATTGAACTCACCGGTTTCCTCGTTTTTCTTGAAACCGTGACGGCTATAATCGATCTCTTGTGTCGTATACATATATGTATAGGAGATCGGCGCCAAGTTGGTGCTGAATTTAACCTTCTTATGCTTGTCGGTAAATTGTTTCTCCAGCTCGTATTTCATACCGAGACCGAAGTTGATAGAGAACGGGGCAAGGAACGCGGCCTGTTTGATGTGCTCGTTCTCTTGATAGTTGGTGAAGAACTGGGTCTTGAACTCAGCGTCGAACGTATAGTACCATTTGTTGAACGCTTGGTAGCCGACGTTGCTGTGTATACGGAATACGTCGTCACCGATCTTATAGTTCCTTAAGGTATCCTTCGGTGCCGTATATACGCTGGCTTTGAATTCCAGTTCGTTCGTTACTTGTACCTTATCTTTCTTATAGTCGTATTTTAAATTGTTCTTGGTGAACAGGTTCAAGTTACTACTTCCACCCTTGTACCAGTTCTCCGAAACGTAGTTCTGGGAGAATTGGACGGCGCTCTCGAAGGCCGATATCCAGTATCTCCGCTCCGGGATAAAGCGGGCGGGAGCGTCTACGTCCTCAAAATTGGCATCAGCCTCCACCTTGATCGGCAAGTCCTCATAAATATTCTTCTTGATGAATTTAGGTTTGATCACCTCATTGGGCAGATCCCTCTCGGAGTAGCGGAAATAAGTCGGGTAATTGTTCTGTACATATTTGTAAGCCATCTCCTCGAACTGTTTGTTTCGTTTCAGATCTTTGAAAATGGAATCTGTCCGGTATAGGTTATCATAGGGAGTCCTCTCCTTCAACGAATCGAAGTTGTAGAATATCAAGTTCTCGGGTAAATAATCTCCCCGGAAAACGATCGGCATGAACAAAGGGTTTACGATCACGGTGTCTCGGAAGGTCATCGTATTATCGAAAGCCGTGGAGGCGTCTCGTACCAGACGGGCCCAATACATCGCCTCGTCCGAGATCTCCAGTTCGTCTTTTTTCAAGAAACGCAGTAAATTCGTGCTTGGGGCCAAGGGCGCCGAGTAAGTCTTGTTTTGTTTCTCGAATTGTTTACGAATGTCTACGATGTTGTCTAATTCCTCTTCGCCAAGATTGATCGCAGGAATCGTATCATCCGATACGACTTGCTGTGCGGGACGTTGAACTATCGTTCCGGTAACTAGTTGGTTCTCTTGGCTGTATGCCGAGCTCCCAATTAGTGAAAGTAATAATAGCGCATACACACCATGCCTCTTCATCATCATAATACCTTATTTACATCTATTAGTTGTAGTGGTCGCAAAATTAGCTAAAAAGAATGATATACAACATACGATTTGATATTTATCTGGGTAAAAGTTACGATCACTGAGGCAAAGCAGGTGTGTCTAGCGAGGCTTATACGGACTTGCCTCAGTACTCCGCAGGAAGTACTGGAATACTTCGGTCAAAGTACTTCAGTACTTCCTGCGGAGTACCGAAGTAATTCCATGAGAAGTACTGTCTTTAGTGCCGTGCTTCGGGTCGGGAATCGGAAGAGTCCTGCCGAAGCACGGGTCAGTTCTGGAGATATTCAGCGAGAAATAAAAACATTAAATTTGGCATGTCTCGATGAAAATCGCTAACTTTGCGGTTTCGAAATGCAGGTGTGCAATTAAAAAGATAACTAAAATATTACTATCGTGGCAGATACAAAGTACATTTTCGTTACAGGCGGCGTGGTCTCTTCCTTAGGTAAGGGAATTATTTCCGCTTCTTTAGGTAAGCTCCTTCAAGCAAGAGGTTACAAGGTTACTATCCAAAAATTTGATCCTTACATCAACATCGACCCGGGTACGTTGAACCCTTATGAGCATGGGGAATGTTACGTGACCGTTGATGGACATGAGGCTGACTTGGACTTGGGCCATTACGAGCGTTTCCTGAATGTCCAGACTACCCGTGCGAATAATATCACTACCGGACGTATCTATCAAAGCGTGATCAACAAGGAGCGTAAGGGGGATTATCTGGGTAAGACGGTGCAGGTGGTACCTCATATCACGGATGAGATCAAGCGTAATGTGAAATTATTGGGTAGCAAGTATAAATTTGACTTCGTGATCACCGAGATCGGTGGTACGGTGGGTGATATCGAGTCTCTGCCTTTCATAGAGAGCGTTCGCCAGTTGAAATGGGAGCTGGGTAAGAACTGCCTTTGCGTACATCTTACTTATGTGCCTTATATCGCGGCGGCGAAAGAGTATAAGACGAAGCCTACGCAACATTCCGTGAAGCAATTGCAGGAGTTAGGCATCCAGCCGGACGTGTTGGTATTACGTACGGAGCATGAGTTGAATGCGAACTTGTTACGTAAGGTGGCGTTGTTCTGTAACGTGGCTGAGGATTCCGTGATCCAGTCGATCGACGTACCGACGATCTACGAGGTTCCTTTGGTATTGCAACGCCAGAAGATGGACGAGGTGGTCTTGCGTAAGGTCGGTATGGAAGTCGGCCCGACTCCGGAGTTGAAGCCTTGGAAGGAATTCCTTGCCTTGAAGAGCACGGCTACGGATACGGTGAAGATCGGTTTGGTTGGTAAATACGTGGAATTGCAAGACGCTTATAAGTCGATCGACGAGTCTTTGTTGCAAGCCGCTATTTACAATCATCATAAACTGGATTTGCATTTGTTCCATTCGGAGAAATTAAATAACGAGAACGCCGCCGAGCAATTGAAGGATATGGATGGTATCTTGATCGCCCCCGGATTCGGGCAGAGAGGTATCGAGGGCAAGTTTGCCGCTATCAAATACGCTCGTGAGCATGATGTCCCTTGCTTGGGCATCTGCTTGGGTATGCAGTGCATGGTGATCGAGTTTGCCCGTGACGTATTAGGTTTGGCGGATGCCAACTCTACGGAGATGGAGCCGAATACGGCACATAAGGTGATCGACTTGATGGAGGAGCAGAAGAACGTTACCAATATGGGAGGTTCCATGCGTCTGGGCGCTTACGACTGTACGCTGAAAGAGGGCTCCAAGGTATTGGAGGCATACGGCAAGGAGCATATCCAAGAGCGTCATCGCCATCGTTTCGAGTTCAACAACGAGTATAAGAAGCAATACGAGGCCGCCGGTATGATGTGTACGGGTGAGAATCCGGAGACAAATCTGGTAGAGGTGGTAGAGATCCCCGCCTTGAAATGGTTCGTGGGCGTTCAATATCATCCGGAGTACAACAGTACCGTGGTGAATCCGAATCCTCTTTTCCTCAGCTTCGTGAAAGCTGCTATCGAAAATAAAAAATAATTGGTGATAAATGGATAAAAACACATTAATAGGTTTTCTGCTGATCGGTGTCGTATTATTCGCGTTTAGCTGGTTCAACAGGCCAACGCCTGAGCAGTTGGAGGCACAGCGCCGTTACCAAGATTCAATCGCGAAGATTGAGTATGCTCAGCAACTGGAATTGCAGAAACAAGAGAACAAGAGTGCTTTAGTGGAGGATTCGTTGGAGAACCTGCCGGACTCGGTACGGGCGCAACGTTTGCAGCAGAGCTTCGGTGTATTCGGCGATGCTATGGTGGGCACGGAAGATTACACGACCCTGCAAAATGACGTGGTCGAGCTGCGTATCAGCAATAAGGGCGGACGTATTTGTTACGCACGCTTGAAGGAGTATGATACGTATAATGACGAGCCTCTCGTTTTGTTCGACGAGAAAGAGTCTAATTTTAATTTCACGTTGGTCACGGCTACGAACCGTGTCGTGAATACGAGCGATTTGTATTTTACCCCGGTTAAAGGGAATGACCCGAATTCCGTGATCATGCGTTTGAACACCGGCGAGGGTAGTCATCTGGATTTTACCTATACCTTGAAACCGGATGATTATATGGTGCAATACCAGATTCTGGGTACGGGATTGAACGGTGTCTTGGCACCGAGCACGAATGCCTTGGATTTATTGTGGGAGCAGGATATCCGCCAACAGGAAAAAGGACGTAAGTTTGAGGATCGCTACGTGACCTTGAACTACAAGTTCATGGCGGACGACGTGGAACACCTGAGCGAGTCGAAGAGTGACAGCAAGCAGATCCCGAACCGCTTGAAATGGATCGGTTATAAGGATATGTTCTTCTCTACCGTATTGATCTCGCAAGAGGGCTTTGAGGCTACTACCTTAGACTCGAAAGCGATTCCGGAGGGGGATGTGTTGAAACAATTCAAGACGACCGCTTCCGTACCTTTCGACTTGCAAGGTAAGGAGGCCACGAACCTGTCCTTTTATTTCGGACCGAATAAGTTCGCCTTGTTGAAGTCCTTCGATAAAGGTGTCGTTGCCGAGCAGCAACTGGATCTGGAGAAGTTGGTTCCGCTAGGCTGGGGTATCTTCCGCTGGGTGAACCAATATTTCGTGATCCCCTTGTTCGACTTCTTGGGTAAGTTTATCCATAATTATGGTATCTTGATTCTTTTGATGACTATCATCGTGAAGATCATCCTTTTCCCGTTGACGTATAAGTCTTATATGTCGTCCGCCAAGATGCGTGTATTGCGTCCGCAAGTGGAGGAGATCAACGCTAAGTATCCCGGACAGGATAAGGCTATGGAACGGCAGAAAGCGACGATGGAGCTATATAGCCGTGCGGGGGCGAGCCCGATGAGTGGTTGCTTGCCGATGTTGTTGCAGATGCCGATCTTAATCGCTTTATTCATGTTCTTCCCGTCGGCGATCGAGTTACGTCACCAGAGTTTCCTTTGGGCGCACGACTTGTCTACTTACGACGCTATCTTTAGTTGGAATAAATATATTCCGATCATCACTCCGTATTTCGGAAATCACATCAGTTTGTTCTGTTTGTTGATGACGATCACGAATATTTTTTATACCAAGTATAATATGGAGATGACGAATACCGGGCAGCAACAGATGCCGGGCATGAAGGCCATGATGTACATGATGCCGTTGATGTTCTTGGTGTTCTTCAACCAGTATGCTTCCGGTTTGACGTATTACTATTTCATCTCTACGTTGATCACAATCGTGCAGACATTGATCTTCCGCTATACGATCAATGAGGATAAATTGTTAGCTAAGTTGGAGGCAAACAAACGGAAACCGATGAAGAAATCCGGTTTCATGAAACGTCTGGAAGAGGCTCAACGAGCACAGCAGGAGACGTTGCGTAAACAACAAGAGGCTAAGAAAAAACGATAGGATAATAGTAATTGTTGTCCTTGAAAAAGGTCCCTTTATCTGCTTATGGGTAGATAAAGGGACTTTTTTGTATATCTTGGCTCCTCTACTTGAAAAACAAGACGTCTTGATCATGATTCTATTTGTTTATTTGTATTTATTCAAAACTTTTTGTTTGTTTGCATTGTTTTGTATTCAAAAGATTGATGAGGAAATTGATTTTTTCTATATTGAGGAAATAGGGAGGTTATAAATAAGGGATTTTGTCAATGACAAAAAATGAACGATCGCTTCAATGGGTAATAGCGGGAATATTCTTCGTAGTATGCTTTGCTTTCTTTCAATGGATTTACCCAAACCATTTGTTCTTCAAAGAGCAGATGAGGATTTTTTTGTATACCACCGATTATTTTATCTCGTTCTGGGATGAGCCGGCTTGGTTGAGCTGTTATGTGGGGAATTTCTTGATACAGTTCTTCCATTTGACTGTGATAGGTCCGTTAATCGTGACGTGCGTGTTGTTGCTCTTATGGTACTACTCTATGCGGGTTTTACGCAAGTTCGGGAATGGTAATATGGTCTCCATATATGCGTTGTTTCCGGTAGCGTTAGAGTGGGGATTGATTTGCCGGTTGTCGTATAGTATAGCGTCTACGCTTACATTGATTTTCGTGCTATGGCTCTTCTTGGGATACATCCGGATTAAGAATAAGAGAACGTCCGTTTGGGTGGCTTTTATACTTCTTCCCATAATTTATAGCATGGTCGGTAGTCGGCTGTTTGTCTTCTCCTTGATGGTGATATTCTATGAGGGAGCCAAGAATAGGAAACGGTGGTGGTTCTGGCTTTCTCTTTTGTTATCGAGTTATTTATATCCGTTGTTCATGCGTCATTTTTATGGATTGAGCATTGAGGAGGCCTATAAATATTCCCATGTGGATGGCTTGAGCGTATATTTCCCCGCTTTAGCGTTGATTCTAGAGATATTCGCTTTGGAGATTAAAAGTATACGTAGGATACGTCTGAACCGGCATAGCTTGCTTATTACCTTTTTAGTCGTATTTGGATTCTTTTCATTTGTTATAGCGGGTACGAACCGGAAGCGGGAAAAGGTTCTGGCAGTAGACCAAGCGATCTATAGGGGTGATTGGGAGCGAGTCTTGGATTTGTCTGCCGGATTTGATTCTCCCGATATCTTGGTAAGTTATTATAGGAATATCGCTTTCTCCAAGAAGAACGAGTTGCCCCAGAATTTGATGGATCATTATCAACGAGGGGCGGACGCCTTGTTCTTACCGATCGATTTGAGGTCTTCTATACTTCCCGTGTTTTTCAGTAATGAGGTGTATTATCAATTGGGAGATATGGATATGGCCCGTCACCGGGCGATCGAAGGAATCTTGTTCAGCCCTAAACAAAGAAGCGTACGGCAGATCAAGCGGCTGGTGGAGATTGATATGCGGCGAGGGGATATTGAGGAGGCTAGAAAATACCTGAACCTATTGGACGCGACGTTATTTTATCACTCATGGGCAAGGTCGAAGGAGGAACAGTTGAAGGGTGAGGAGACCTTGTCGATGGAGAAACGTTTGCCGAGGAAAAGTGATTGGGAGCGAGAGCACGACATACTAATGTCCATATCCGATTATCCGGGCGTACTGTCAAGTTTGGTGGCGGAATATCCGGAAAATAAACAGGCATTGGATTATTTGTTGTGCTATTATTTACTGAACGAGAATTTGAATAGTTTTAAGAATACGTTCGATACTTATTATAAAGGAAAATTTGAGGTTGTACCCCGTTTGTACGAGGAGGCTTTGGTACAAGTCTTATCTAAAAGCTCGGACGAGGAGGTGGACGGTTATCTGATACCTCAAGATGTTATCGAGGATTACCAAGATTACATCCATTGTAAATCGGGTAGAAAAGCAAAGGAGGAATTACGAGAACGTTATTCCTCCACCTATTGGTACTACTCTGACTATATTCATTGAATAATAGTGTAAGTGATCAGCGGTTCGCGAGGAAGGCTAAGGCTTTCTCCATGTCCTCCGGTGTATCTATACCGATCGTTTCTTGCTCTGTGATGCCGACCTTGATTTTATATCCGTTTTCCAACCAACGTAATTGCTCAAGGCTTTCCGCCAGTTCTAAAGCGGATTGAGGTAATTGGGTGATTTCTTTCAGCACTTGCGCACGATAGGCATATAACCCGATATGTTTGTAAAAGGTATGACTCGGCAACCATTCCGTATATTTCTTGCCCCGGATATAAGGAATAATGGATCGACTGAAATACATAGCCTCGTTGTTTTTGTTGAGTACGACTTTCGGGGAATTGGGATTGAATAGGGTACTCTCGAAATCATCGTCCGAACGGAAAGGCTTTACCAATGTTGCTATTTGCGTGTTTGCGTCGGCGAAGCAGGTTTTGATCGTCTGGATTTGCTCGGGATGGATAAAAGGCTCGTCACCTTGGATATTGACAATCACATCATACCCTTCGCCTATTTTCTGATAAGCCTCGTAGCAACGATCCGTACCGCTACGATGTTGATCGGAGGTCATGACGACTTGGCCGCCGAAGGCTTTAACCGCATTCTCTATCCGGATATCGTCGGTAGCTACGCAAACGGAGTCTAAGACATCCTTTACTTGCTCATATACACGTTGTATCATGGGCTTTCCGTTCATATCCGCTAATGGCTTCCCCGGAAAACGGGTAGAGGCGTATCTCGCCGGAATAATTCCTATAAACTTCATCATTCTATATCGTTTTGTTAACTGGTTACTACTTTTCCTTCGCTTAACTGGATCAACTTATCCCGTTCGCCTACGATCCATACGATATCTCCTTCCTCGAAAACCGTACTGGGAGGCGGATTCTTGATCGAGCTACTTCCACGTTCGATACCGATTACCAAACAAGCGGCTTTATCACGGATACCGGACTCTATGATGGAGCGGCCGATCAATCGGGAACCTTCCGAGATAATGATTTGCTCCATGTTCATCTCTTCCTTTCTTGTGTTCGATTGCTCGGCGTATGATTTCTTGTAGCGTTCCTCCAGATATTTCCTAAAGTGCTCTAGATCATCATCCGCACCAACTACTACCAGTTTATCGAACGGGTAGAGCCGCTCGTCTCCTCCCGGTATATTGATTCGCTTCTCTCCCCGGATAATCGTTACGATATTTACGTTGCACTTTTGCCTGAAGTTTAATTCTTTCAGGCTTTTTCCCATACTGGGGGAATTCTGCTTCACCTCGAAATCCGCTAAATGGAGATCTCGTTCTAATAAGTGGTTCGCAAAACGCTGGTTGATCGGGGCTTTTCGCTCTTGTTCCACTTCCCTCGCTACAAGGTTACTGAAAAAATGCCGTTCCATCAGGATCGACTGCCTCTTTAGCCGTTTGGAGAATATCATTAATACGATAACGGCGGAAGCGACCGCTAGCATAATTCCTAGCGCAGCATTCAATAACCGTGCGACAGGAAGCATGACGAGACCGATACAGAGCAGGATTCTGAGGATCACGAGTGAGACTAGGGGACCCCGGTTATATTTATTATCGTTCCATAATTGCTGGAACTCCACGGAATGATTCTTTTTCATCATGATCGCCCGCAACATCGGGGAGATCAGAGCTAGGATTAAGATCAAGGAGATTAGATTTCCTTGGATGCCGGGCAAATGTTTGCAGATGAACGGAGTCACGATTTGTAGCCATAAAAAGATAAGTACTAGGCAGACGGCGGTATAAGTACCGACGATGCGGATCAAGGCTTTTAGTAACTTATTCCATGCGCTTTTTTGACGGATCGTATTGGAACCGGATGAATATCGCTCCAAGAACTGTTTCCAATTCTCCGGTATGATCCGCTTCGCCCATTTGTAGGCAGGTTCCGCTAGCCGGATCATATAAGGTGTGAAGAATGTCGTGATCACGGATACGGCGACAACGATCGGATACAGATATTGATCCGTCACGTTTAATGATAGTCCCAAACCTGCGATGATGAAGGCGAATTCTCCGATCTGCGCTAACGAGAAACCAGACTGGATGGCTATTTTTATCGGTTGTCCGGACAGTAATACTCCGAAGCTGGCGAAACAAATCTGTCCGGCCATGACTACGAGCGTGATAATGAAAATCGGGATTTTATACTCCCAGAGCATCTGAGGATCGATTAACATGCCTACAGACACGAAGAAAATCGCTCCAAATAAGTCTTTTACGGGTTTTACCAAATGCTCGATCCGTTCAGCGTCAATGGTCTCGGCCAAAATCGAACCCATGACAAAAGCTCCGAGAGCCGATGAGAATCCGGCTTTTGTGGCGATCATAACCATACCAAGGCATAGCCCGATGCTCACGATCAACAGAGTCTCCTCATTTAGGAAGCTTTTTGCCTTTTTCAGAAAAGAGGGGATCAAATAGATCCCGACGACGAAACAGAATAAAAGGAAAATGCCTAATTTGACTACGCTATCCAGCATCTCCATGCCTTCCACGTGTTTACTTACCGCTACGGTAGAAAGTAATACCATTAATAATACGGCGAATAGATCCTCTACCACCAAGATACCGAATACGACACCGGCGAATCGTTGGTTACGCAATCCCATGTCGTCGAATGCCTTGAAGATAATTGTCGTGGAAGACATCGATAACATACCTCCGAGGAAAAGACTGTTCATATGTCCCCAACCCAGTGATAAGCCCGTGATATATCCCGCTGTCATCATACCTATAACAACGGTTATGGCTCCAATGACGGCGGTTCCTCCCACCTTCATCAACTTCTTGAAACTGAAATCGAGCCCCAAAGCGAATAACAGGAAGATAACGCCTATATCAGCCCAGATACGGATACTTTCCACATCTGTAACTGTCGGTATTTGCTCGATGGAAGGTCCGGCGAGTATTCCGGCTACGATATACCCCAATACGACCGGTTGCTTTAACTTTTTGAATAACAGGGTAACCAACCCGGCGGATATGAGTATGACCGCAAGATCTGATATTAGCGCAGGTATCTGAGACATCGTTTATTGTTTTTTCGATTGCCAAAGTTAGGTATTTATTTTAATTTTGTGTCTCAAAACAGAAGCCAAAATGAAGAAGAAACATCCGATTGAAGCGCTTATAGAGCAAGGGGAACATCAACAACTTGATTTTAAGTTTGAGGTGAGCGACAGCAAGAAGATCGCCCGGACGTTGAGTGCGTTCGCGAATACAGATGGCGGGCGTCTGCTGATTGGAGTGAAGGATAACGGCGCTATTTCCGGTGTGAGAAGTGAGGAGGAATATTATATGATCGAGGCTGCTTCTAAAATGTATACGCATCCCGAGGTGCCGTTTACAGCTAAGCGCTGGGATGTCAACGGGAAGACCGTATTGGAGGTCTATATCGCCCCAAGCGATGAGAAACCGCATACGGCACCGGATAAAGACGATAAATACAAGGCCTATATCCGGGTTGCGGACGAGAATATATTAGCGAACGAAGTCCTCATGCAAGCATGGAAGAAGCAGAAAACCAAAGAAGGTACATTGCTGAAAATAAGTAAGCCCGTCGAGATCCTGTTTTCTTGGCTCGACGAGCATCCGTATATCAGCATAAAGCAGTTTTGCCATATCGCCCATATCAATTATTATGCGGCCCGTAACATCCTAAGTGATTTGATGGCTATGGGAGCGATGGAATATGTCGTGATCGATAAATGTATTGCCTATAAACGGATCGCATAGACTCGTTTATAGGTTGATTACATAGACTTGCGCGCTCTCGAATCTGACGACTTTGATAGGAGTCCCTTTCTCGATGAAGCCAGACTCCGATACGCCGTCATACAACTCTCCCTCGATAGATACCTTACCCGAAGGACGTAAAACGGTAGCGGCCGTGCCCTCTTTTCCGATCAGTTGTGTCAAATTGGGGCTGGATACCGCTTTTTCCAAATCAGCGTTTAATGCCATTTTCTTTAGCGGTCCTTTATGTCCTATTTTGTTGGATAACCATATCACTAGCGTGAATCCGATACCCAGACCTAATAGAACCGTTAAAGCGGCTCTGCCCGTATCCATTCCAGATACGTTTTGAAAATCAAAAACAGTATTGTTCAGTAAGCTCATTGTAAGTCCGCCGACCACGAGAATAATTCCACTTATCCCCGCTATGCCAAAGCCCGGGATCACGAATATCTCCAACATTATTAATATAACGCCGAGAATGAATAACAGGATTTCCCAGTTTTCAGCCAACCCGTCCATGTAGAGAGGAGCGAAGTAAAGGATAGCCGCTACTATCGCGGCAGCGGATGGAAAACCAAGCCCCGGGGTTTGCATCTCGAAATAAATACCACCGATGATAATAATGATTAATAAGCCCTGTATTACCGGACTCATAAAGAAACCTTTTACATTATCGAACCATGAGGGTTCATAACTTTTAATCTCATAGTCCTTACATCTGATATATTCTGTGATTACTTGATCCGGACTCTCGGCGATGCCATCGCAATAACCCCATTTGAGTGCTTCTTGAGAGGTAAGTGTCAATACTTTACCACTATCGATGAGGTTGGGGACGATCACTCTGTCATCGACCATCGCTTCGGCGATTAAAGGATCTCTTTTCCATTTATAGATCGTGTCGCCGTTTTGTATAAGCGTATCTTTCCCTTGCGCCTCAGCCGTCGAACGGATCATGGAACGCATATAAGATTGATATTTATCAGGTAGAGCCGCACCCGTTTGATTGACAACCGTTGCCGCTCCTATATTCGCCCCTTTCCGCATATAGATTTTCTTGCATGCTATGGAAATTAAAGCACCTGCTGAAGCTGCGTTATTATCGATAAATACATATACCGGTATGGGACTATATAAAATAGCCGTTCGCATAGAATCGGCAGATTCCAGTAATCCGCCGTATGTGTTCATATGCAATAAGATGGCATCGGCGCTCAATTGCTTGGCCTCTGATAATCCGTTATGGAGATAAATCCACGTGGTGTTATCGATCTCTTTTTTTATATCAATCGTATATATTAAGGACTTCTCTTTAGCCTCCGATTGAAGAGAGATTGCAAGTATTAATACTATAGCTGTTAATATTGTTAATAAACGTTTCATCTTGTTTGTATTATATTCGTTTTTAATATTTGGTTGAAAATTGTAACTGGCTTGTTGTAAATGTTGATTTTTGTAACTTGTGCAACTTGTAAATAATACTCATTTTCAGTAAGATTTACAACAAAAATATTAAGTTACGATTTTTAATATTAATATTTATCAAAGAACTGTATATCTCCATTTTTAATTTATATATTTGTTGCATCCTTCAATGTTTGAGGGATAATACTTATACAGTATTAAACTTTATTTAACTAGTAACAATATGAATGCGTTGTAATTTCAGAAAAAATTATTGAGCATGCAAGAAAACATGATGAATTTTGCGCTTATGCTTACAGCGAATAGGGATGATGCCCAAGATCTGATGCAGGACACAACGCTGAAGGTTTTAGACAATCAAGAAAAATTTGTAGACAATATCAATTTTAAGGGCTGGGTCTTGACTGTGATGCGTAACATTTTCATTAACAATTATCACAAGATCGTTCGCACGCAAACTGTCGTAGATCAAGGTGTCGACTTATATAACTTGGATGTCGTGAACGATTCAGGTTTTGACTCTCCGGATGGCGCTTATCAAATTCAAGAGATCACGAAAGCGATCAACGGTTTGAACAATGAGTTGAAGGTTCCATTCTCTATGTTTTTGAGTGGCTATAAATACAATGAGATCGCTGATAAACTGGATGTTCCTCTGGGGACGGTTAAGAGCCGTATATTTTTCGCTCGACAAGAATTACAAAAAGTTTTAAAAGATTTTCGTCAAGGATAAAATTTACTTTATATAAAAGAAGCCGTCTTTAACAAAAGACGGCTTTCTTTTTATTCGGCCGGTTGGTATAAATATCTCTTGATACTTCTTTTGGGTGTTTTCTCGAATTCTTCTTGATACAGCTTGAAACAGGTGATTTTACTGTAATTCGGCATCTCCTCGTTTACTTGGTCAATGTTGGTCTGCATCAACTTCTCGATTTCGGAATGTTGTATACCTGCCTTATCTACTTGCTCCCAATCGGGATAGATGAGGGCGACTAGTTTACCTCCTTGGGAGATGATGAGCGATTCTGCTACATATAGCATATTATTCAAGCGATCCTCGATCTCTTCCGGATAGATATTTTGTCCGCTGGGGCCTAGAATCATGGTTTTACTACGGCCGCGGATATATAAAAATCCATCTTTATCGAGGGTTCCCAGATCGCCGGTACGCATCCATCCGTCAGGCATCATAACGGCTTTTGTAGCCTCCGGATTCTTGTAATAACCGAGCATCACGTTCATACCCTTCACCAATATTTCTCCCACCTTGTTTTCCGGGTCCTCTGAATCGATGCGGACTTCCATACGGTCGACGATACGTCCTACGGAACCGGGCTTAAACTCATCCCATTGCGCATAGGAGACTAGCGGGCCACATTCGGTCATCCCGTAGCCTACGGTATATCGGAAATGGATGGAATGAAGGAACGTCTCCACTTCTTTATTGATAGCGGCTCCTCCGATAACGATCTCCCCGAAGTTCCCTCCGAAAGACGCCGTTAACTTGGCGGAAATGGTATCCAGCACTTTCTGGTCTATATAGGGGACTTTCAAGAGCAATTTAATCAAAGGCTTCTCCAGTTCGGGGAATACCTTGTTTTTGATGATTTTCTCGATAATCAGAGGTACGGCTAGGATCAGCGCCGGCTTGATTGTCGTAAAAGCTTCCGCTATGATTTTCGGGCTGGGGGTACGTGTGAGGAAGTGTACATGGCAGCCTTTATTCACGGAATTCAATACCTCGAATGCCAATCCGTACATATGGGCCATCGGAAGCATACATACGATATTATCTCCCGGATGGATGAACGGTAAATTGTCGTAAGCGAATTGCGTATTACTCCATAAGCTCCGATAGGGGATCATAACCCCTTTCGAGAAACTGGTGGTTCCGGAAGTATAATTAAGTACCGCTAATTCTTCCGGCTTTTCCACGTGATACCGAACATCGTTCGACGTGAATGAACGAGGGTACTTTTTACCGAAATATTCATTGATCCGGTCTCTTACTACCCGGACTTCTTTGCTTTTACTGTGAATGATCGAGAAGTTATCCAGCATCATGAACAGTTTCACGTCGGGCATCATGCGTTCATTCATATTCTCCCAGTTGCTGGAAGCGGCAAGGACTGCCTTTGCCTCGGAATGATTTACGATATGATGTATATTATCCGGTTTGAATTCATGTAGGATAGGCACGGCTACGGCTCCATAAGCCAAGATCCCGAAGAAACAGATCGCCCAGTTGGAGGAGTTCCGTCCAACTAAAGCCACCTTATCCCCCTTTTTAATGCCGGCATGCTCTAGGATAATATGAAATTTCTCGATTCGACGAGCTACATCTTTATAATGGAAGGTATGTCCATTATAATCGGAGAACGCCGGGAGATCCCAATGCTCCTTGATGCTATTCTCTATGAGTCCTAAAAAACGATTCTCCATACTAATTTATTTATCAAATAACCATATGACAGGGTGGAAAGTTGTCAAAAGCCAAAGATAGTGCCTTTTCTGTAAATTATGAGTTTCAGTCTGCCGGAAACTGAAATATTCTTTACCTTTGTCTCTCCAAATAGAAGAATATGGTAGCACCTCTGGTAAAACGGATATGGATCTGGTGCAGGAATCTGTTGATCTTCCTGTTTGTATCCAGTATATTGGCGGTAGTGGTATATAAATTTGTACCCGTATATTATACGCCATTGATGTTTATTCGTATGTATGAGCAGCATCAGGATGGGAAGAAAATGAAACTCGATCATACGTGGGTTCCTATATCCAAGATCGCCCAGCCTTTGGTTCAAGCGGTCATAGCGTCGGAGGATAACCTGTTCATGGAGCATAATGGCTTTGATGTGGAACAAATCCAGAAGGCACGGGCCGAGGCCGAGAAAGGTAAAAGGGTGAGAGGTGCCAGCACGATTTCCCAGCAGACCGCTAAGAATGTATTTCTTTGGCCGGGGAAAAGTTATTTACGGAAAGGCATCGAGGTCTATTTTACCTTCTTGATCGAATGGATATGGGGAAAGGAACGTATTATGGAAGTCTATCTGAACTCGATAGAGATGGGGGAGGGCATCTATGGTGCGGAGGCGGTAGCGGAGGCTCATTTCGGTAAGCATGCCTACCAATTGACCAAAAGCGAGGCAGCCTTGATAGCGGCCACACTTCCAAATCCCCGGAAGTTTAATTCTGCTAAACCGTCACCTTATATGCTGAAACGACAAGCGAAAATAATTTCCTTAATGGGAAAACTGATAAAAGTAGAAATGGGATATGGTGCCGGGCAAGTTGATCCCGGTACCGGAAAGGTTAAAAAAAGAAAGAAATGGAGAGCTTCCGTTATCATGACTTGGGACGAATCGCTTATGCCGATGCGTTAGAATATCAGACAGCTGCTTTCGAGGTCTTATTGGATGCGAAGGCAACGGGAAAGAAAGAGGATAATCAATTATTCTTTTGTGAGCATTTACCGGTCTTGACGATCGGTAAAAGTGGCAAGGACTCTAATTTGCTTATCCCCGAGGAAACTTTACGGGAACGAGGGGTCTCGTTTTACCATATAAACAGAGGGGGGGATATAACGTATCACGGGCCGGGACAGATTACCGGTTATCCGGTATTTGATCTGGAATATTGGAATCTGGGATTGAAACAATACATCCATATGCTGGAAGAGACGATCATCCGTTTCCTATCGCTTTACGACTTGAAAGGGGAACGTTTGGAAGGGGCGACGGGTGTATGGCTAGACCCTGAAGTACCGGGGCGTGCCCGTAAGATCTGTGCGATTGGTGTGAAAAGCAGCCGGTTCGTTACGATGCATGGCTTTGCTTTGAATATAAATACGGATCTGAGTTACTTTTCATTGATCAACCCTTGTGGCTTTACGGATAAAGGCGTTACCTCTTTGGCTATGGAGTTGGGGGCACCCCAAGACTTTGAGTTGGCAAAAAGTCAATTGAGATCGATTTTCATGGAAATCTTCGCTTGATATGGCAGTCATTCATTTCGCTCCTTTGCAAGGATATACGGATTCGGTTTATAGAGAGGCGCATACCCGAGTATTCGGGGGCGTAGATACCTATTATACTCCTTTTGTAAGGATAGAGAAAGGTGGTTTCCGGAATAAGGACTTGAAGGATATCGCTTGCGATAGAAATAGGCAGGTACATGTCGTACCGCAATTGATCGCTTCCACACCAGACGAGTTTCGGTCGATCGTGCGTTTATTCCAAGAGAATGGGTACCGGGAAGCGGATATTAATTTAGGATGCCCTTTCCCTATGCAGGTCCGTGCCCATAGAGGCTCGGGACTTTTGCGGTACAAGGAAGAGGCCGAGTATTTATTACGTACGATTGAGGAGTTCCCGGATATTTCTTTTTCTGTGAAAATGCGTTTGGGGTGGGAGTGTGCGGACGAGTCATTCGTGCTTCTGTCCTTATTAAATAAGTTACCTTTGAAGCATATAACCTTGCATCCCCGGTTAGGGATACAGCAATATAAAGGAGCTATCGATTGGGATGGATTCTCCTGTTTTTATGAGGAATGTAAACTTCCTTTATATTATAATGGAGATTTAGTGGAGCTGGAAGATATCCGAGGTATAAAGGTGCGTTTTCCGGGGCTTGCCGGGCTTATGCTAGGACGAGGGTTATTGGCCTCTCCTTGGCTGGCCACTGAGTTTGTGTCCGGACAGGTCTTGACCGTGAATGAGAGGCGGGATAAACTAGTCATGTTCCATGAGTCGTTGATGGATGAATATGCTGCCCGGTTGGAAGGTGGCGAGCATCAGGTATTATCCAAAATGAAGACAATCTGGGATTATCTTTTGCCGGAGGCCGATAAAAGGCTTCGCAAGAAAGTCTTGAAAAGTACTTCCCTTACTTCTTATCAGTCGGCAGTGAAAGATTTGTTGAGTCTTTGACTACGGGAGGGACATTCGTAGAGTCTTTGGGAATCAAGGGTAAAAGAGGTCTCTTTCTTCTTCTGAAAATCTCAGAGAAATTTGTAAAGTCTTTCCGGTACATGATTCCTACACCTTGTATGGTTAATGCTTGCTTCAGGCCGAAATACATATCTCTGGCATGGTTATAAGCCTTTAGCCGGATCTCACCGGAGGGGGTCAACTTATATTCTAGGTCGAACTCCCCGATAAAGGTGTTATTTTTGCCTGTAGTAACCGTATTTCTCATACCGAAATTACCATTGATCAATAAGCGGTTGTTTAGCAACTGGCTGGATAATATCATCTCGTATTCCGTGTCTTCCTTGAAACCGTCCTGTCCCGCTCGTATGTTTGTCCCTATTTGCACTTTATCCGTGAAACTACCTAACAGATTGGATAATTGCGCTGAGATAGCGGATGAAGCCACGGCGTTTAACTCGCTAGACTTGTAAGTCGTTTGGGCATACTCGGGTGTATAGAATTTATTTAACACCAACAAATAAACGATTTGCCGGGTCATCATATCCTCTGTGTCTATAAACGCTTTGACTTGACGCTCTAACTCCTCGTTAGAGTTCGGAAATTCTAAGTCGAAGGAAATAGACGGGCTGCGCAATGCGCCTTCAAGGTTTAAGACGCAATTGACGGGTATGTTTGTTCGAGAACTTTCTTGTAAGAGACTCTGATCCAAGTCTCCGATATTTGCGGTCAGATTGTAGATCGCATTGATATCCATATGGGCATTAAAGGGATCGCCACGGAAATTGATCGTGCTACCGTCTCTGATCTTAAAGTCTTTATGGATGATTTGCTGTAAGCTGAAATTATAGTTTCCTTGTACGATATTCACGTCGCCATACATACGAAGATCACTTCTTGTTCCATATTGTATTTGTAAACTTCCACTGGCGTTTCCTTTGATACGGTCTCCCGCTATCGGGTCCATGATTAGCTCTATATCGGCATCGGGTGTGATATCAAGGAGGAAGTTCATTCGTAGCTCGGCTCCCTCGTCTGTCTCGTGTACGATATTCAATGGGTGTGTGGACGTGGAATCTAAGTTAGCGGCCAACTTGCTTTTATCGACGAACGTGATAAAATCATAGTCCGTAGCCGAGTTATTATTCATGAAGTCCAGATAAATAGCGGTCTTAGGTTCGCTTTTCATGTTAATATCAAAGTCTATCAACTTACCGTTGCCCTTGATTTGCGCCGTTCCGCTGGCGAATACCGTTCCATAGATCAGCGGATTCTTTTTCTGGTTGGCGTTATACATCAACATCTTATTACCCTGCACGTTTACGAGGAAGCTATAATCCCGGAAATGCAGATGATTGAACTTAAGGCTGACTTTTCCGGAGTTGCCGAATTGATCCTTGACCGTGATATTCCGTAAATTGACGGACGTAGAGTCAAGGTGGACGGAATCGGAGAAGGTATAATACGTATCCAAGAAATCAACGCCTACCCCTCCATCCATGACATAGGCATCTCCCTCGACATTCAGCTCCTTAAAGGGGCCGTGCAAATGTATACTTCCGAATCCCCGGCCTTGCAAGTTCTTTATGACCGTATCGACAAAGGGTTGCAAGAAGGCCAGATTGATATCATTGGCATCGAAATACAAGGATAGCCCCGCATTGGGCCCGACTGGAAATACATAACCGTTCACATCTGTCCAAGTGCTGTCGTTCTTGTAGATGCTTCCCAGCATAAGGATACCTTTCTGTGCGTCGTCCCATTCGCTGAAGAGATTGAGGCGACCCAAGGGGGTTTGGTTGAATGAGAAATTCTTTACTTCCAGATCCGTATTTAGCATGCGGCTATTGAATAAGTCGTTCACATAGAACTTACCGGTCGCCTCACCCCCGAATTGCAAGACTGGGATATTCAATACGTCGAAGACATAACTCAGCTCTATTTGCTTCAAGTCTACCAATAAAGTATCTGCCGGATCTTTCGAGATCGTCCCTTCCATAGATAAATACTGGGTCTCATGATCTACCCGGAAATGCTCGATACCGATCTTGCCCTCACGAATTGTTATATTCGCCGGATTGATGGTCCAGAGCGTGTCTTTAATAATGAGGGGGCTTTTATTCAACGTGACTTCCGTACGTAACTTGGCCGGCCCTTTCTCGCTTTCCTCCTCGACAAAAAGGGTAGAGGCGGAGATGTCGGCCTTAAATAACCGCTCTTTATTATTCGCCCACCCAATCATGGTATTCACCAGATTGTCTTTAGCGTCTGCCTTGAGATCAAGGTAATTACGCAGTCCCTTGTCGTTGTAATTAATCGTTTTTAATTGGAGGTTTACCTTATCGTTCGGATTGTCGCAAACCAAGTAGCCGGATTCGAACATGGATTTCCCGAGATTGAACTTCGGAAGCCACGCCTCGATACGGAACTTATTATAAATATTATTATAATGTCCCGTGATCCGTCCGGGTTGCACCATCGTGAACGGTAGTTTCAATGTCGTAGAAAGCGCTTCCGTATTCTCGATCGTTAATAGGAGGGCGAAGTTATTCTCCTTCACGATTTGTTTTTTCTGGGTCGTGTTGATCAAGGCTGGCACATATCCCTTGAACGTATTCATAAGGCTGGGGATTAGCGTGTTGAATGAGTAAGACCCGGTGACCTCTCCATTCAAGATATCGGACGTTATGGTTAATTGCCGGTCGAGACTATGCCCCGAGGCAACTACTTCGAATTTCTTAAGGAAGAAGCTGCTGGGAGTGGTCTCGAAAGAAAGACTGTCCAACGTGATGCTACCTTCCAGATTATCGATATTATCTCCGGTGAAATCCGCGTTTAAAGCCAAGGAGATATTCGGCGCCTCATATTTGTCCGTCAGGTTCAATCGGTCCGGCCGGAAATGATCGAGGCGGGCGGTGAAATTAAACAAGGAGTTTTGCCCTTGGTGCTGGAAGATGCCTTGGGCGTATAACTCGCCATTGGGATCGTTTACATGGATAGTCCCATCGAAACTACTCTTCTTGAAATTACCGGAAAGATTTATATCCTTGTATTTATAAGCTTTATAATCGAACTCCTTGACTTGTGCTTGGATATTTCCGGAGAAATTTCCGCCAACAGGTCTACGGGTATCGATATTGATGTCGAAGCGAGCCTCCCCGAAAGGATTATTCTCGCCAAATAACTCATGGAGCCGCAAGTTGCTGGAGGCGATGCGTCCCCGTAGGTAAGCGGCTATATTCTTATCCTTGTTGCTACCGAATATCAAGTCTGTCTGTATGGAGCCGATGGAAGACGATAGTTTTCCGAAAGCGACTAGGTTATCAAAAAAGCCTGATATCTCGCCCGTGAAATTGATCGTCCCCAATTTGATGACCGGGGCCGGGAGACTCTTCGGACGCTCATTGAAGTTATTGGCCAAACTGGAGATGCCGTCTGTCGTGATATACATCTTATTCACCTTCCCTAAAAGATACGTTTCCTCGGGATGGGTGATGTTCTTTAATTCCATCTGGCCGATAAACAGCATCTTATCGCTATATTTCAAGGTGAGGCGCTTCAAGTTGAAATTATTGATGTAGCCGTTTGCCTCGGCCGATAACTCGATCGTGTCGGCGAAGTTCTTGAACGCCGGGACGAAAGGGGATAAGTCCTTCAGGCAGATTTGCGAAGGCGTTATATTCAAATCGATCGGAGCGTTGTTCAAGAGAGCGGGAAGGCTATCGATCTCGCTTAAATCGATCCGGGCACGCCCGATCTTCAAGTCTGTCTGCGGCAAGCGTACCTCGAAGTCCTGCACGAAAGCGCTATCCCGGTTCCCGACCACGTTCAGCGATAACTTATTCAAGGAGAAACCGGACGCCTCGTCGAAACTCATCTTCTTGATATGGGCGTTCACGCTGTCCTTGTTAAAAGCCTTGAGGGATATCTTGGCACTCAGGTTCTTGATATCGATATGCTTGGCGTTGAACTTTCCCGGGGTCTCTTTCTCGCTATCCACGTTATAGCTGAAATTACCTCTTCGGATCATGATGGAGTTGAAACGGAGATCGATATTCTTCTCTTTCTTTATCGAATCCTTGCTGGCGAAAGCGTCGATGACGAATTGCAGGTTCAAGGGGCTTTCAGGCGTATGTTTTCGTAGGTTGAAGGAGAAACCGAACAAACGTACCGTCGTGAAGACGAACTTCCCTTCCAGTAACGGCATGATCTCGAATCCCGCCGCCACATGGTTCGCCTCGAACATGACTTTCCCGTCTTGGTCTTCCAGATAAAGCCCTTCCAGTACTAGGCGATTGAACCATTCGATATCCACGTTACCGATCTTTACGGGCACACCGAGGTGGCCGGATAACTGGGTTGTGGCTACTTCTGATACTTTGTTTTGAATATAAGGAATTCTCAGTAAGATGCCCGGCAACGCATAGAATATCCAGAATAATGTAAGCAGGGTAATGATTATGTATTTAAGTCCTCTGATATCTTTTCTATTTATTTAGCGCAAATCTACAACAATATCGCGATAGATTTCGTTAATTCGCGGAAAAAAGAATGAAGATATGAGTATAACGATATTAGGAATCGAGTCTTCTTGCGATGACACTTCCTCTTCGGTGATCCGTGACGGCGTGATGCTGTCCAACGTAATAGCCAGTCAAGCCGTTCATGAGGCCTATGGCGGGGTTGTCCCCGAGTTGGCTTCCCGTGCCCATCAGCAGAATATCATTCCGGTAGTGGCCGAGGCCATCAAGCGTGCCGGCATCGATAAGTCCGAGTTGAGTGCCGTGGCGTTTACTCGTGGGCCGGGTTTGATGGGTTCTTTATTGGTCGGGACCTCGTTCGCCAAGGGGTTGGCCGCTTCCTTGGATATCCCGATGATCGAGGTCAATCATTTACAGGCTCACGTGTTGGCTCATTTTATCAAGGAGACTCCGGACGATGACCATGCTCCCTCGTTTCCTTTCCTTTGCTTGTTGGTTTCGGGCGGTAACTCGCAAATCATAAAGGTGAACGCTTATAATGATATGGAGGTGATCGGCCAGACGATCGACGACGCAGCGGGAGAGGCTTTCGACAAATGCGCCAAGGTGATGGGACTGGGTTATCCCGGTGGCCCAGTCGTGAATCGTTTGGCGAACGAGGGCAATCCGAATGCCTTTACGTTCAGCAAGCCGCATATCCCCGGATATGACTATAGCTTCAGTGGCCTGAAGACTTCCTTCTTATATACCTTGCGTGATCATTTGAAAGATGATCCGGATTTTATCGAGAAGAACAAGCGAGACCTATGCGCTTCCTTGCAAGCTACGGTAATCGATATCTTGATGAGTAAATTGCGTAAGGCGGCGAAGGATTTGCATATAAAGGAAGTAGCCGTCGCCGGAGGTGTATCGGCCAATTCCGGTTTGCGTGAGGCATTCTTGGATCACGCCAAACGTTATGGCTGGAAAGTGCATATCCCGAAGTTCTCGTTCACCACGGATAACGCCGCTATGGTAGCTATCACGGGATATTATAAGTATATGGATAAGGAGTTCTGTCCGATGGATGCCGCTCCTTTTTCTAGGGTGGTTATCTGATTTCCTTATGGTGCGACAATTCTTCCGAAAGTCTTTGGAATTCAAATTAATATTCATACATTTAAGCCTCATTCGCGAAGCGATACGTGTGACACCCATGAAAAAGACATGGACGCAGATGACGCCACCGCCGTCACCATCACTGTCCTGGGTATCAACGACCCGAGTCGCCTGATGTTCACCACGCCGGCCAATCTTGCGGACGGTAGCTACACGCTCCGGCTGGAGACGTGTTACAGCAGCACGAGCACGTTGCTGAAATCCGCCCGTACGCTGGAATACCCGATCCCGTTGGTGGTGGGCGGTTCGGGCGGCGACTCCGAGAGCCCGGACGAGATCTGATCTCCGCCCTGGCTCCCCCCTCTGGGCGGGTCATCCGCTTCGCTCTGCGCAGGCTATCTGCGCAGAGGCTCTCACGTTACCTGCGCAGCCTTACGCACGCTACCTGCGCCGGTCGACGCAGGTAGCGTGCGTTGATCATTAATGTTTATGAACGATATGGAAGTTTACAAGCACGCCGAGAAAAATGCCGGAGGAATAGCCCGTCCTGATGTAGGAGGTAGCAAGATGGTCTTGGTGGACAATAGGGAAAATACCGCGGCCCAGGCAAAGTTGATAAGAGGGATTAGGACGGCATCCCCCGCGATCCAGCGCTCGGGGGATTTCAGTGCGTCCGTGGCGCTGAGAACGGTAGGAACTGAAGATGGTGTCCCGGCGGAAAACGTATTTATCGATACCGTGAAATTGACAGGGAGAACAAATACCGGATTGACTAAAGTCAATACCAAAACCCAAAAACATGAACCTACACAGGGCGACCATATCATCGCGGATACGTTCATGAAGACATACCAGAAAGTGATGCTAAGAGATCATAATATCCTTGGTGCCATTGAGTTTTATGAAAATAATTTTCAGACTATATTTGATGCTGAGGCAGACTTAGACGCTGTTGGAAAAATCTTGACCGGCGAGAGTGAGCAAGGACAAAGACACCGGGTTGTCGAAAAAGAGGTAGCGGAAGGTCGGGCAAATATCGAGATGCTTAAGAAAGGGCCGCGCTCGATACTTCTGTGGAGAAAAGGTTTGGTTCAAGTCATAAATAATTACAATGAGGCTTATTCACATAGCAAAGCCGCTACAGTATATAATTCTTCAAGACCTACGGGAAAGGGTGAGGCTGCCTTGAAAAAGAGCTTGAAAGTTCTTTTCACGAGAGTACCTCCGGGATCCCTCCCCGAAAACATACCTCTGTTGATCGATATGGCGGCTATACAGAGAACGGGTTATCCTCTCAAAAAGTTCATAAGGTTTTATCGAGATATGGTGAACAGGATGCATCCTCAATATCTGTCGCATAAAGCTTGGTCCGATCCCATGAAAGACTCTGCGGCTAAGTCAATGTTTATGCCTAAGCCTGATATCCCGGAGCCTCCAGAAATGAAAGAAGTGAGAAGGACGCAAGACTTGGTATCATCTATTGGTGGTAAGGTAGCATCCTATGCGAGATTGATGGCGTTGGCAGGCTGCATGGGAATAGATGATGAGACCATCGGCATATTCGAACGCAACTTGGGATGGAGGTATAATGATCCAAGCTCTATAGCGCCATTGGTAAGCCATAAAAAGGATTTAGAAGAGACTCCAGAAGAGGGAGGCCCATTCGATATATTGAAAGCTATAAAAGCCATTCAGTTAGAAGGCGTAAATTGGATGATAGAGCTAAATACATTGAATTTGGTAGACGGAAATGATGATCTTAAAAATTTTGTTAACTTGGCTCTGGAGTTCTTGCTGATTCCGATATCAGGCAGGGATGTGGCTACTGGGGTAATGGATGGATATGAGCAAATAAACGCTATGAAAGAAACGCTGCTTCAACAGCTCGCTCTTCTGGAACAACAGCTTTTAGGTCCTTCGGATGCAAGTATGCCTGCGCAAGGGGCTCCGTAAGCCCGAAGTGGGAATAGACAATACATTAAGAATGAATTGAAGCGTATAGGAATATGGGACTAAGTAATTTACCGGTCGAGATAGAGATAGCGAACGCCCTCAAGTCAAGGCGTCTAGTGATGGGTACCGCCGAGAGCTGTACCGGGGGGAAGATCGCCAGCATGATAACCTCCATGGCGGGCAGCTCGGAATACTTCGCCGGGGGCGTAGTGTCTTATTGCAACGAGGTGAAACACGATGTGCTGGGAGTGTCGGAAGATAACCTGAGGACGTACGGCGCCGTAAGCCAGCCGGTCGTGGAGCAAATGGCGCGGGGAGCCATGCGTGTATTGGGATGCGATTGCGCCGTGGCCACTTCCGGTATCGCCGGGCCGGGGGGCGGCACGCCTACGAAGCCCGTAGGTACGGTCTGGGTAGCGGCCGCCTATAAGGAGAGGATTCTCTCCGGATGCTATCATTTCGGGGAGAATCCCCGTACGGAGAATATCCGCCTGTCCGCCGAGGCGGCCTTGCGGATGTTGCTGGGCTTGCTCCGGGAGTGAGCCAAGGCTCCTTTTAGTTCACGATTCCATCAACGATTCGTTTATATCCCTCCTCATTGGGATGCAGTCCGTCGGAGAATAGGGATTCGTCTAGTTTGCCCTCTTTTAGAAGCAAGTTCTTACCGGGATCGTTGAATGTATATCCTGCGGTTTGAGCCATTTGCCGGATACGGCGGTTGATATTCTCTATCTGGTTCTCTTGACCACGGCGGGGCAAGATACCGATCACCTTGATCTTTGCTTCCGGTTGCCGTTGCTTGATGGCGGAAAGCAGGAAACGAAGGCCCTCCACGATCTCGTTGTCGCTGCTGACCCCTAGGTTGTTCGTTCCGATCATTAGTACGACTTCCTCGGCCTTGTATCCATCCAACTCACCATGATAAACCCTCCAAAGCACGTTCTCGATACGGTCGAAACCGTATCCCAGATTATGGAAACCGGCAGGACGCATGATCTTCTCCCAAGTCTCCAAGCCCCGTTGAGACGGACCTTTCGGCTCGCCTCCCCAGAAATGCGTGATGGAATTACCTAGGATCATCCGTCGAGGCGGGTTGCTTTGATTCAGCGAGAGAATATCCCGGTGACGTTTTTGCCATTCGTAATTATTGGGTTCCCGGCGCTGGGTGACAGGCTTTGTGGTAGAGAGGTCTCCTTTGGGGATGCGTAATATCTCCCGTACTTTCCGCTCTACGGCGTTCGCCTGTGTTTCCATGCCCCAGTCGGAAGGATGGACGTAATCTACCCAAGCATCCGGGTGCAGTCCCAGCTCTTCTCGTGTAAGGTAGTAGATATCTTTTATCCCTTGTGCCTGCAATTCCTCGAATGCTTTTTTAGCTCCTTCGTTCATGCGTGTATAATCTTGTAACTTCGTATCGTCGGCGAGTGCGTTGCTATATCCGGCATGCTCCACTAATAAGATCGGAGAGGAGTGGGTGGCACGTATTTGCTTGACTGCGTCCGATACGAGTTGCGTGATCTCATCTTTGCTCTTTGGCGTGAGGTTGGGCAGGCAGTCAAGGATATAAAGGCGTGCGTCTATCTCACAAATAAAATCCAATACCTCTTTCTCTAAACGTCCGTTACCGGAGAAGCCTAGGTTGATAAGCGGATATCCCAGAGAACGCTGCAAGATCGTGCCCCAAGTCATGCCCGGGCGAGAGGCGCATGCGCCTTGGGCGATCGAGGTTCCGTATAAAAGAATCGGTTTCTCGGGCGATACGGGGATAAACGTAAGCTCATCGTTTTCGGGCACGCCGATTTCCAACCACTTTATCGTATTATAAGGAGGCAGGCAGAGGCGGAACTCATAGCCCCTGTCATGATACAGATCTTTGCCTATGTTCGTATAATGATATTGAAGCGTATCTCCGGAAGGATAACCGCCGAAATAAAATCTCCATTGGCCATCGCTATCGATACTATATAGATCTACACCGGATACGCCTGTCGTGGGCATATGTGGCATATTCAGCGGTCCGCTTACTTGATAGCGTACTTTTAGTTCAGGGGCGTTACTGAAAAAATGAATCGCCAAACCGGCGGAGTTGCGGGATAAATCCCAGACGGGTTTACGTACCTTGCCTTCGGCTCTTTGGGGAAGCCGGACGTAGCTGTTTCCGATCTCTTCGGTCCATCCTTGGTTTTGTATGACAGGGAATCCACATTCGAGCGGGTTGAGCCATTTCCATTGTGCGTGGGCGGAGAGAACCGTGAAACATACGAGCGTTAAGAGGATTTTGTGAAGTCTCATCATTTCGGTATTATTTGTTATGAATATGGCAAAGATACTATATATTTGTATTTATAAACAAGCTTAAATCAATAAACCATGCGTAAAAACATTCTATTTGCTTTTCTCTTTTTAATGGGCGCTATCCCGTCGATCGCCCAGAAGAATTATCAAGTCCAGTCTCCGAACCGGGATATAAAGGTGGAGGTTACGGTAGCCGATAAAGTCACTTTCGCTATCGTACAGGATCATTCGGAGGTGATGAATTCTGCCGTATCTATGACTTTACAAGGAGGTGAGGTACTTGGCGCTAACCCGAAAGTCTTGAAAGTGACGAAGACCTCGGTAGACAAGGAAATACCCTCTCCGTTCTATAAGAAGGACGTAGTAAAGGATATCTATAATGAGATGCAAATCTCGTTCCGGGGAAACTACGGGCTGGTTTTTAGGGTGTATAACGATGGAGTCGCTTACCGTTTCACGACGAAAAGAAAGGAACCGATCGTTATCGCCGACGAGGAGGCCGTCTATAACTTCCCCTCGGATTATAAGACATTCACCGCTTACGTGAATAGTACGAAGCCGACGTTCGAGGAGCAATTCTTCAACTCCTTCGAGCAGCCCTACGTAAACGAGACGATCACAAGCCTGAATGATAAACGCCTGAAGATCCTGCCTCTTTTGGTGGATCTGGAAGACGGTCGCAAGGTCTGTATCACGGAAGCCGATCTGGAGGATTTTCCCGGGATGTTCTTGAATAACGAGACGGGAAAACCTTCCTTGAAAGCGGTTCATGCGCCTTATCCGAAAGTGAAGGAGCAAGGCGGCCATAATCAGTTACAGATGTTGGTGAAAGAGCGTGAGAACTATATCGCCAAAACATCCGGAACCCGTTCTTTCCCTTGGCGTGCGTTTATAATCTCCCGGAATGATAAGGAGTTGGCCGATTGCGATATGGTCTACCGCCTGGCTTCTCCCTCCCGGGTAAACGATATCTCTTGGATCAAGCCGGGTAAGGTGGCTTGGGATTGGTGGAACGACTGGAATCTATACGGCGTGGATTTCCGTGCCGGAATCAATAATCCCACCTATAAATATTATATCGACTTCGCCGCCGAGCATGGCATCGAGTACGTAATCTTGGATGAGGGCTGGGCCGTGAACCTGCAAGCGGACATGATGCAAGTAATACCGGAGATCGATCTTCAAGAATTGGTGGATTACGGTAAGTCCAAGAATGTCGGAATTATCCTTTGGGCGGGTTATTGGGCTTTCGCCCGTGATATGGAGAATGTCGTGAAGCATTATTCGGATATGGGCGTGAAAGGCTTCAAGGTGGATTTCTTGGATCGTGACGATCAGGAAATGGTGAACTTTGTTTATGAGGCCTCCGAGGTATGCGCTAAATATAAGATGCTAGTGGATTTCCATGGCGTATTCAAGCCGACAGGTCTTCAACGGACCTATCCGAACGTATTGAACTATGAGGGTGTGAATGGCTTGGAGCAACTGAAATGGTCTCCCGAGTCTTACGATATGGTGACGTACGATGTCACGATCCCATTCATCCGTATGATCGCCGGCCCGATGGATTATACGCAAGGCGCTATGCGTAACGCCGTTAAAGGTAATTATCGCCCGGTAAACTCGGAGCCGATGAGCCAAGGAACCCGTTGCCGCCAGTTGGCTACTTACGTGATCTTCGAGTCTCCTTTCAATATGTTGTGCGATGCCCCGTCTAATTACAGGAGGGAAAAGGAATGTACGGAGTTTATCTCTAACATTCCCACTATCTGGGATGAGACGGTCTCATTGGATGGAAAGGTCTCCGAGTATGTAGCGATCGCCCGCCGTCATGGTAATGATTGGTATATCGGGGCATTGACCAACTGGACGCCGAGGGAGCTGGATTTAGACCTGTCTTTCTTGGGCGAAGGTGATTATACTTTGGAATTATTCAAGGATGGCATAAATGCCGATCGTGCTGCCCGTGATTATAAGAAAGAGGTAATCCCAGTCCCGACAGATCGCAAATTAAAGATCCATATGGCTCCCGGTGGAGGCTATGCGGCTCGTATCCAGAAACGATAATTCTTTTTTCGTCTAAAGCGACCCTGCCACTCGTCGAATAAACGCTTGCGTTCATAGGCGCAGGCGTTAGATTCGCTTACTTTTATAAAAAACGTATTATGAAACTCACGAGGCAAGATTATATATTGGCGGGAGGACAGGCTTTATTGTGGATCACCTTATGGCTGATTCCTCCTGCGATCGATTTTTTCATACGCTTTAATCCGAGTTCGGCTTTCGAGGTGTGGAAGATTAATACGGGGTTCATTACTCCGTTGGCTATTGTTTTCACCGCTAATTTCTATGTATTGGTTCCCTATTTGCTTTATCGGGATCGGAAGATGCTCTTTGGGTTGATGAATTTGCTATTGATCACGGGGGCTAACCTATGGATATTTTCTCCTAAGGCGGATTTCCCGGACGAATGGCGTTCGGGAATGTATATGGTCGCTTTCGGAGCGTTCTTCTTACATTTGCTAGTGGTTGGATGTGCCGTGGGATTCCGTTATATCGTACGCTGGGGCGATATGCAGATGCGTTTGAAAGAGGAACGGCAGAAAAACGCCGAGGCGGAACTGGCTTGGCTGAAGAACCAGTTGAATCCGCATTTTCTCTTTAATACCTTGAATAATATATCCAGCTTGGTCCAGATAGACCAAGATACGGCGCAAGAAAGTATCGGGCAATTGAGCGATTTGCTGCGGTATACGCTCTATGAGTCGAACCATGAGCTGGTACCGGTGGAAGGCGAGATCGAGTTCATGAATAATTACATCGAGCTGATGAGATTACGCTGCAATGAGTTGGCTACCGTGGAAGTAGATTTGCAGATTCCGATTAAACCGATGAGGATCGTTCCGCTCTTGTTTATTTCTTTGATAGAGAACGCATTCAAGCATGGCGTGAATAGCCGTAAGTCGTCGTTCGTACGTATTCGTTTCAAGGCGGAAGGAGATAACCTTGTTTTTACCTGCGAGAATAGCGACCATCCGAAACCGGATGTGAACCGTAGCGGATCGGGGATCGGGTTGGAAAACCTGAGGCGTAGGCTGGATCTGGCTTATCCCAGTCGTTATCAATATGATCAAGCGCTCCGGGAAAATAGTTACTTTGTTCAAATAACACTTCGAGACTGCTTATGAAAACACTGACTTGCATGATCGTAGACGATGAGCCCTTGGCGGTGAAGATGCTGGAGGACTTCGTAAGCCGTACGCCTTATCTGAGGCTGGCGGCTTCCTTCAATGATCCGGTGCTGGCACTCTCCACGTTGCGTGAGTCTTCGGTGGACGTGCTTTTCTTGGATATTCAGATGCCGGATCTGGACGGGCTGAACCTCTCCCGCATGGTGCCCCCCGGTACGAGGGTGATCTTCACGACCGCCTTTAAGGAGTATGCCTTTGATAGCTATGAGGTGAATGCCCTCGATTTCCTGCTGAAGCCCATCCGATACCATAAGTTTCTCGGAGCTGCGGAGAAGGCCCGCCAATGGTTTGAGATGAGTAGCGTGAAGGAGGAGAGAGGCAGCCTTTTCGTGCGGGTGGATAGCCAGTTGCGGCAGGTGGAAATCTCCCGGATATTATACGTGACGGGCTTGAAGGATTACGTGATGATCTATCTGGAAGGGGAGGCCCGTCCGCTTATCACCCACGTGACGATGAAGGCCATGGAAGAGATGCTGTCTACCGGTCGCTTTATGCGGGTACATCGTTCTTATATCGTGGCGTTGGATAAGATCCGTTCCGTCGACCGGAATAATTGCGTTTATATCGGGAAGGAGATCATCCACGTGACGGATGCCTACAAAGAGGCGTTCAACGCTTATCTGAAAGCTGCTCAACCTTCTTGAACTTGGATGCCCATTCAAAGCTCCTTA
>OMGJ01000279.1_pt1 | contig 34982 bp, 25 predicted proteins | sample 1645811 | NCBI WGS metagenome assembly OMGJ01 (sample SAMN05578589, study PRJEB25193) | human gut metagenome | biome: Human Microbiome; feature: human-associated habitat; material: feces | host: Homo sapiens | place: USA:Birmingham | reverse complement strand
ACCACTGATTATCAGAGAACTTGCTCAGATATTTTATCTGGGCTTTTTCTTTTTGTCTGTCAGTATTCATAGCTTCTGCTCCTTACACAAATCTCCTTGTAGGAATAATGATAATTTCAAATTTGCTCCCATCCTCTAATTCAAGAAGAATCACATAATCTGAATCCCGATCCGGTAAAATGGAACTTATCTTCAACTTCTTACTATAGTTAATTGCATAAAATATTTTTCTGACTACTTTCTTTGTTTTTATCTACTTCTTCCTCTGTATTAACGTTTATTGTCCAGCATCTCAGCAACTTTTTTCTGCTGTGACGGGTACAGATGCCCATAAGTGTTCAATGTCATCTGAATGTCTTTGTGCCCCAGCCTTTCCTTGATAATCAGTGGTTCTACGCCCTGGTAGATCAGATATGCCACATGGCTGTGACGGATATCGTGCACTCTGATTGGTTTTACACCGGTCAGTGCTTCATATTTCTTAAGACGTTTCTGCAATGTTCTCGCCACAATCGGGAACAACCGCTGATCTTCCGGAAATCCATAATGCTTCTTTGCATACTCCTGTACCTCTTCCTTAAGAAAATTGGGAATATCAATAGTACGGACCGAATTTTCTGTTTTTGGAGTATCAATCACATCTCTTTTCTTGATCCGGTTATAGGTCTTATTGATATGCAGGAGATTTCCACTCATATCAAAATCCGAAAGACTCAATGCTAGAAGCTCTCCTTCCCTAATTCCTGTCCAGAACAGAATTTCAAATATCAGATAATCTTCACTCCCCGGCTCAATCCCGGCGATAAATCTGTCATATTCTGCTTTCGTCCAGAACTCCAGCTTATTTGCATCCGATTTCCCCATCTTTTTTACTTTCTTACATGGATTTTCCTTCAGATTGTAAATTTTCTGTGCATGATTAAACAGTGCATTTAACTGATTCTGGATCATACGCTCATAAGTCTTGCTGTATCCTTTTTCCTGAATGGCATTCTGCCACTGGATAATCTCTGCTGGTGTAATTTCATTCATTTTTCTTGTTCCAAAATATGGAACAATGTGCTTGTTCATCATGTGCTGCTTATTACGGATTGAATTTTCTTTCAGTTCATTCTTTTTATCTTCAAAATAGACTTGAATAAAACTGTTCATCTCCATTTTCATATCCGCCGCAGTCTTTCTTATGAATTCCTTTTCATAATTCAATGCTTCTTTCTTTGTCTTGAACCCTCTTTTCAGCTTCTGCGTTTTCTTACCTGTCCAGTCAATATAGCGGAAGCTCACATACCAGGTTCCCTGTGTTTTGTCCTTGTAAGCTGACATCTTAAATCCTCCTTCATACTGCTCTCTGAGAGCATCCATAAAATTTTGTTTCCCAGTAGGGACGTGGAATCTTTCCACGAACTGCCACATATCCTTCCTTTGCCAGTTCATCATTGAGCTGCTTCAGAACAGAATATGCTTTACTGCGTTTCACACCTAATTCTTCCATAACATCATCAACAGTCATCATATAATTAGTTCTCATAGCGTCCTCCTTTCCAGTCACTTTTGTGACTCTTTCGTTGTTCTCTTATAATAATTCACTTTTGTGAATTTGTCAATAAGCATTTGCGAATTTATTTTTTCAATTCCATACATATTGCTTGCGTATCAGCAATTTGTTAAATCTCACTCTTTTGTATCATTCACTTATGTGCTAGAATAGAAGCACAAATATTATTAAGGAGGCAACACATTATGGTAGGTAAGAAAATCCGGGCATTCCGGGAATTCAGAGGATACAGTCAGATACAATTAGCCGAGCTGTCCGGCATTAACGTAGGAACGATCAGAAAATATGAACTGGGAATCCGGAATCCAAAACCGGATCAGTTAGAAAAGATAGCAACTGCACTGGGATTAAATGTAAGTGTTTTTCTGGATTTTAATATTGAAACAGTCGGAGATGTACTCTCTCTGTTGTTTTCTATTGATGATTCAGTGAATCTTTCACTTGCTGAGACATCTGATCAGAAGATTTCACTGACGTTCGATAATCCTACGATGCAGGACTTTTTCAGAAAATGGTGTCAATTTAAAAATGTCTATGAAAAGGAAAAAGCTGAAATATTAGCTATTGAAGATGCTGATAAAAGACAGGAAGAACTGGATAAACTGAACGCTACCCAGGAAGAATGGAAACTGCGTGCTATGGGAACTACGATAGGTTGTCATACCATCGTTAAGAAGGGCACTGAAGGTAATTCCATCAAGACATATGATTTGACATAATTTTTACAAAAGAAAAAGAGCCCTTATGAGCTCTGAGTTTTTGGTGGTCTGGGTGGGAGTCTGCTTAGTATGTTAAACCGTGCAACCATTACACTTCACCATCGCATACTCCCAGACCAAATATTAATATATATTCTTTTCTCATCGAATCAAGTCCTTTCTTGCAAATATGTTTGACTGCATCATAAATCAATCCAGAAACCAAGCAATTCGACAATGCTCCCAATATTGGTTTGATGGTGTTTGGAATCGAACCAAATCCTGTTACTAACTATGTTATATTAATAGTATAACATAGTTTTAAAAATTGTCAATTTTCATATTTTGTTATCATTCTGTTATCACAAGCAGTTGTCAGGACACTCTCCCGGCAACCGTTTTTCTATACTGTTCGTTATTCTTTTCCGCTTTTTTATATATTTCCAGGCAACAGAAAAACCCGTAGAACCGAAGTTCTACGGGTATCTTACGTTTGGACACAACGTTATCTTGCGATAACAAATCTATATTCAGATTGTATTACTCGATGATTGTAGCAACACGTCCTGATCCTACAGTACGTCCACCTTCACGGATAGCGAATGTAAGACCCTGCTCCATAGCTACCGGGTGAATTAACTCGATAGTCATCTCGATGTTATCACCAGGCATGCACATCTCTGTACCAGCCGGAAGGTTGCAAACACCTGTTACGTCTGTTGTTCTGAAGTAGAACTGCGGACGATAGTTGTTGAAGAACGGAGTATGACGACCACCCTCGTCCTTTGTCAGAACGTAAACCTGAGCTGTGAACTTGTGATGGCAGGTAACAGTACCCGGCTTAGCAAGAACCTGTCCACGAACGATCTGGTCACGGTTGATACCACGAAGTAATGCACCGATGTTATCACCAGCCTGAGCCTCGTCTAACTGCTTACGGAACATCTCGATACCGGTTACAACGGTTGTCTGAACATCATCCTTAACACCAAGGATCTCAAGGTTATCATTCAGATGTAATGTACCTCTCTCAACACGTCCGGTAGCAACTGTACCACGACCTGTGATTGTGAATACGTCCTCGACTGGCATAAGGAATGGCTTATCTGTGTCACGCTGCGGATCCGGAATGTACTCATCAACTGTATCCATGAGTTCCATGATCTTGTCGCCCCACTCGCCCATTGGATCCTCAAGAGCCTTAAGAGCAGAACCCTGGATGATCGGGCATCCCTCGAAGCCGTACTCCTCAAGCTGCTCGGTAACTTCCATCTCTACTAACTCGATGAGCTCCGGATCGTCTACCATATCGCACTTGTTTAAGAAAACAACGATGTAAGGTACACCTACCTGACGGGAAAGTAAGATGTGCTCTTTTGTCTGAGCCATAACACCATCGGTAGCAGCTACTACGAGGATAGCACCATCCATCTGAGCAGCACCAGTGATCATGTTCTTTACATAGTCAGCATGGCCTGGGCAGTCAACGTGTGCGTAATGTCTCTTCTCTGTCTCGTACTCGATGTGAGCGGTAGAAATTGTGATACCACGCTCTCTCTCTTCCGGAGCCTTATCGATGTTCTCGAAATCTGTAGCTGTGTTACCAGCAACTCTTGCAGCTAATACTTTGGAGATAGCTGCTGTTAAAGTTGTTTTACCATGGTCAACGTGTCCAATGGTACCGATATTACAATGTGGTTTTGTTCTTTCAAACTTAGCTTTTGCCATTTTGAATATCCTCCTTAAAATGATGCCCCTTGCGGGCTATAGTTATTATATAAGAATAACTCGGCTAACTCTGATTATATAAAATAATCAGCGGTTTTTCAAGCTATTTCTTACCGGATTTCCCCTGTTTATGGGAAAATCCGGGATTTTTACAAACTGCATACGGAAAGCTTATTTGGACTTGTCAGCCAATACCTTCTCCTGTACACTCTTCGGTACCTGCTCGTACTTCTCGAAAAACATCGAGTAGTTACCACGTCCCTGTGTCTTAGAACGCAGGTCTGTAGAATAACCGAACATCTCTGCAAGCGGTACATATGCCTTTACAAGCTTACCGCCGCCGATATCATCCATACCCTCGATACGTCCACGACGGGAGTTGATATCACCGATAACATCACCCATGTACTCCTCAGGCATTGTAACCTCAACCTTCATGATCGGCTCGAGTAATACCGGGTTTGCCTTGTGCATAGCTTCCTTGAATGCCATAGATCCGGCAATGTGGAATGCCATCTCGGAGGAATCGACCTCATGGTAAGATCCATCGTATACGTTCGCATGAACACCGAGTACCGGGAATCCACCAAGGATACCTGCCTGAGCAGCTTCCTCGATACCTTCGCCGATTGCCGGGATGTACTCCTTCGGAATCGCACCGCCGACTACGGTAGACTCAAACTTGAATGTCTCTTCACCGTTCGGATCCATCGGGTCAAACTTCACTTTACAGTGTCCGTACTGACCACGTCCACCGGACTGCTTTGCATATTTGTATTCAACATCAACCGGCTTTGTAAATGTCTCTTTGTAAGCAACCTGAGGTGCACCAACGTTCGCCTCAACCTTGAACTCACGAAGCAGACGGTCTACGATGATCTCCAAGTGGAGCTCACCCATACCAGCGATGATTGTCTGACCAGTTTCCTGATCTGTATGAGCACGGAATGTAGGATCCTCTTCTGCAAGTTTTGCAAGAGCCTCACCCATCTTACCCTGTCCAGCCTTGGTCTTCGGCTCGATTGCGAGCTCGATAACCGGCTCCGGGAACTCCATGGACTCTAAGATTACCGGATGCTGCTCATCACAGATGGTATCACCTGTCGTTGTGAACTTGAATCCAACGGCTGCAGCGATATCTCCGGAGTATACTTTCTCCAGCTCCTGACGCTTGTTGGCATGCATCTGTAAGATACGTCCAACACGCTCTTTTTTGTCTTTTGTTGCGTTCAGTACATAAGAACCGGAGTTCATTGTACCGGAATATACACGGAAGAATGCAAGCTTTCCTACAAACGGGTCAGCCATGATCTTAAATGCAAGTGCGGAGAACGGCTCTTCATCGGAAGAGTGTCTTACTACCTCATTGCCATCTAAGTCAACACCCTTGATAGGCGGGATGTCGGTCGGAGCCGGCATGTACTCGATGATTGCATCGATCAGCTTCTGCACTCCCTTGTTTCTGTAAGCAGATCCGCAGCATACAGGTACTGCAGTACACTCACAGGTAGCTTTTCTTAAGACCTTCTTCATCTCCTCAACGGATGGCTCTTCACCCTCGAGGTACATCATCATAAGGTCATCGTCCAGCTCGCAGATCTTCTCTACCAGCTCGCTGCGGTAAAGCTCTGCGTCGTCCTTCATATCTCCAAGATCATCGGTAACGGTGATATCATCACCCTTATCGTCGTTGTAGATATATGCCTTCATCTCGAACAGGTCGATGATTCCCTTGAAATCATCTTCCTTGCCGATCGGCAGCTGAAGAACGATTGCGTTCTTACCTAATCTTGTACGGATCTGATCAACAGCGCCGTAGAAGTTCGCACCTAAGATATCCATCTTGTTGATGAATGCCATACGCGGTACGTTGTAGGTATCAGCCTGACGCCATACATTCTCTGACTGAGGCTCAACACCACCCTTTGCACAGAAGACGCCGACAGCGCCGTCCAGTACACGGAGTGAACGCTCTACCTCAACCGTAAAGTCAACGTGTCCTGGGGTATCAATGATGTTGATACGATGCTCCAGAGCACCCGGCTTCGGCTTTGTGAACTCTTCCAGAGTCCAATGGCAGGTCGTAGCGGCTGATGTAATGGTGATACCTCTCTCCTGCTCCTGCTCCATCCAGTCCATGGTAGCAGTACCCTCGTGAGTATCACCAATCTTATAGTTAACACCGGTATAGTACAGAATACGCTCGGTCAATGTGGTCTTACCCGCATCGATATGAGCCATAATACCAATGTTTCTGGTTCTCTCTAATGGATATTCTCTTCCAGCCAAGGTATTTCCTCCCTAAATTAGAAACGGTAGTGAGCAAACGCTTTGTTTGCCTCTGCCATTTTGTGCATATCTTCTTTCTTCTTAACGGATGCACCTGTGTTGTTAGCTGCATCTAAGATCTCATTAGCAAGTCTCTCTTCCATGGTCTTCTCACCGCGGTTACGGGAGTATGTTGTCAACCAGCGAAGTGCTAAAGCCTGACGACGGTCTGGTCTGACCTCGATCGGCACCTGATAAGTAGCACCACCGATACGTCTTGCCTTTACCTCAAGAACTGGCATAACATTGTTCATGGCCTCTTCAAATACCTCGAGAGCCGGCTTCTCAGCCTTCTCCTCTACTCTCTTGAAAGCTCCGTATACAATCTTCTGTGCTACACCCTTCTTACCGTCTAACATGATGTTATTGACAAGCTTGGTAACCACTTTGTTATTGTACATTGGATCTGCTAATACGTCTCTTTTCTGAGTATGTCCTTTACGTGGCACGGTTCTTCCCTCCTTAATCATAATTTACTATACAGAACTCTGTCTGCATTGCCCGGTCTCCAGTCTCTGGATCCGGAGGACTTCATTTCGATTAATTCAACGGTACTCACAATGTAGTGGCAGGTATCTGCCTCTTCGTGTTCGTGCGGAAATATATCTCTGTGTGAAACAATTCCAACACTTACCATGTGATACTATTGGTTCGCTGAATTACAGTAACTCTACGCTACTATTTTGCAGCCTTTGGTCTCTTAGCGCCGTACTTGGAACGAGCCTGCTTTCTGTTAGCGACACCGGCAGTATCAAGTGTACCACGGATAATGTGATATCTTGTACCTGGTAAATCCTTAACACGACCACCACGGATCAGAACAACGCTGTGCTCCTGTAAGTTATGTCCCTCACCCGGGATATAGCTTGTAACCTCGATTCCGTTGGAAAGACGTACTCTGGCGATCTTTCTAAGAGCTGAGTTAGGTTTCTTAGGAGTAGCTGTCTTAACAGCAGTACATACACCTCTCTTCTGCGGGGAAGAAGTATTGGTTGGCTTCTTCTGTAAAGAGTTGTAACCTCTCTGAAGTGCAGGTGCTGTAGACTTCTTAACAGATGTCTGACGTCCTTTTCTTACTAACTGGTTAAATGTTGGCATTATTTTCACCTCCTGTTTTATTTGTATGAGATCATAAATTGATCTCGGCGTACGTATGCACGCTAAATCATTATATTAACCCTATCTTTTTTTGTCAAGTTCTTTTCCAAAATTTCCTTGAATTTCGCGGAATACGCGGGTAAAAAAGAGTTCTGCATGCAAAAAGAAAAGATGGAAAACTCCCAACGGATATCTTCCATCTATTCTTCCACATTTTTACATGTTTATACCAAACGGTCAGCCATTTGCCCGTTTTCTCTGCTTCTCCTGTCTCTCACTGGTCAGAATCATATAGATTCCCAGCAGCATCACACCGATGCACAGAACATATTTCGGATTTAACGACTGTCCGGTCTTCGGCGTCTCATCCTTTACCTGCGAGTCATCCGCCGCCTGCGCATTATCAGCCGGCTGCTCCGTCTCCGCCGCTTCCGTCGTCTCTGCCGGCTGGCTTTCCGCCTGGCTTCCGCCTGCCGGTGTAATCACAAACCCGGAGGTTGCCTGCGCCGTTGAATCCGAGTGACGCTCATCCACTACGATGACATAATCACACGCATGCACAAAGGAAAATGACACATTGCCGTCCGCATCTGTATCAGACTGTCCCATATACTCCAGGATCTGATTATCTACATTATAATAGAACAAAGTGCCCAGCTTATTGGCGTTCGCCGCACCGACATTTACGGTCAGCTGCGCCGTCAGGCCAAACAGGTTGTCGTGCGCCAGATGCATCTGCGTTGACCATCCGCTTCCGGTTACTGTGCTCTGCAGGTTCGCCGGCACATTGCTTGTTCCCAGTTCCACGCCAAAATCCGTATCTGCTACAACGCTTGTGTCAATGCTGCTTCCGTCAATCGTCCATGAGATTCCATTTCCCATATCCAGAACCAGCGTCAGCTGCTTATCTGCCGCCAGTGTCAGAATATCCTTCGGCACAACCGTGGTGCCGTTCATGGTAATATAGATCGTTGAACCTGGATCCGCCACCGTCATCTGCGTGTAAATCGCATCCCAGCCCTTCAGTTCCTCATTTCCGGTGATATATGCGGTTCCCTGCTCTGCAAATCTGGTCGTCGCAGGCACTTCCGCCGCTGTCGGCTGCACATCTCCCTGTGTCTCCGCCGTCGTCGCTGCCGCCGATCCGGTACCGCTGCTCCGTGCGCCTGCCGCTCCGGCACTGCCCTTTACCGCACCGCTGCCTCTTCCACTGCCGTTGCCGCTTCCGCTGCCTCTTCCAGATGATGTGCCGTTACTCTTTCCGCTGCTGCCGCTTCCGCTGCCCGTACTGCTGCTGTTATTACCACTGCTCGTGTTGCTGCTGTTATTGCTGCTATTGTTATTACTGCTGTTATCACTGCTGCTGTTATTGCTGTTGTCGCCGCTGTTATTGTTGTTACCGCTGTTATTATTGTCGTTGTTATTGTTGTTATTGTCATCTGCCGGTTTTTCCGTGTCCTCGGTCGGCTTCTCCGTATCCTCCGTCGGCTTTTCTGTATCCTCGGTCGGTTTCTCCGTGTCTTCCGTCGGCTTTTCCGTGTCCTCGGTCGGTTTCTCCGTATCCTCGGTGTCGTCCGGCTTATAATCCGTCACCACAATCGCACCGTACGTCTCCACCAGCTTCGGTGCAGCCGGAGCGCTTCCCGGCACTTCAATCGAGTGGATCTTGAAAGAAGTATTCTGCTCGCCAAACGTTTCTAAGGCTTTGCCAAGGCAGAGCGTCTGAATCTCACTGCCGTCAAACGCGCCGTCTTCCACGGTTGTCACGCTCTCCGGAAGTGTCACTTTTCCAAGCTTGCAGCCGTAAAATGCATTTTCACCGATCATCTTGGTGCCGTCATATACCTCGATGGTTCTCGCACCCTGCGGGCAACGGTATAACGTAACCCCGTTCGCCGTGTAGAGCGCATTGTCGTATGACATAAAGTATGTATTTCCCTCTTCCACATCAATAGACTGCATGTTGACACATCCGTCAAATGCGTCCGACGCAATGGTTTTGGTTGCCTCGGGGATCACGATGCTCTCGAGGGACTCGCAATTTTTAAATGCTTCTTTTCCGATCGATGGAAGTTCCCTGGAAATACTTAAGTCCGTCAGTCCCGCACACTCTGCAAATGTGCCGTCGCCGATTCCTTCCCTGCTCTCCCATGTTGCACTTTCCAGACTGGTACAGCCGTAGAACACATTGTCTCCGATCTTTGTCACGCTGTCCGGAACCGTAACCTCGGTCAGATATTCACATCCTGCAAATGCGTTATCTCCGATGGTTGTCACACTGTCCGGGATCTCCACCGATGTGATCGTCGTATTGAGGAATACATCGTCATCAATTTTCGTGATGTTATCCGGAATGACAACTGCGTTCTCCGCTCCGACATACCCCTGCAGGGTTGTCCCTTTTATGACAAATCCGTCCTCCTGACCGGACGCTGCACTGAGCTCTCCGGGATAGATCATCACCACAAGCATGGCAACGACCAGCACATAACCTATTTTTCGTTTTATCCGGTATTTCATTAGCACTCTCTCCCATCATCCTTTATTTCGCCGCAGCCCGCCCGTAAACCTCACGCGCGATCCCACGCTTTTACTCTGCTTCCCTGCATTTCTTCGCCACCAGAAACAGTCTTCCGTCTTCTGTAAAATTGTTACAGGTCGACAGGGTCAATAGCTCGTCCCCGTAGACCGGCAGATCTGTTCCGGTAAACACCGAGAGTTGTATGATATGATCGAGGTAGTCGTTAAACGCCTCCTCGGAATCCGCCTGTATAAAATCATAATAACGAAATTCCTGTGAATTTCGGTACTGCACCTTTGCCAGACAGACGGCAAACACTTCATAGGTGCCTTTCTCATAAATTGTATCAAATCTGATCTGCGCGTGCTCCCTCCAGTAATCTTCATCCAGATACTTCTTGAGACTTCCGAACATCGCACCGCTTTTCATGTTGTGTCCGTAGATAATAATATTGGTGCTGCGCTGCACCAGATCCGTTCTCGGATCCATAAACAAGGTTCCGTTGATATCGTCCTCCCCGTTTACATTGCGCTTCAGATAATAATCCCCGTCATTCGGGGTAAGCATGACCGGATAGTCAATCTTCGTCCCGTCAATGGTGATCCATCCGGCAAAATCGCTGTGTTTCGCCACAATGGCTTCATATTCCGGCAGAACCGGAGGAGGCGGTTCGTTCTCCCGCTCCGTCTGGTCTAAGCCCGCCGCAAGTTCCGGTGCGTCCTCTGAAAAAAAGGTGTCATTGTCCACCATCTCTGCAGCTTCTGTCGGATTTTCTTTTAACATCTTCAAATACTCATTCGCTTGACTGCCGCGGTGATTCGTGTAATCTGACCAGAAATACCAGCCAAAACATAGAAATGCGGCCGTCACACACACCTCACCGAGAATCTTTCTGCTGCGGTCCTGCGCCCCCTGCCGGGGTTCCTCCCCCGCCTGTTGTTCCGGTGCCTGTGCCTGCGTCATATTCTTCGCCGCGGATTTTGCCACGGCATCTGCAATATCAAGGAAAAATTTCTTGCCGACTTTGCTGCCGAACTTGATCTTCCCTGTTCGGATCAGCCAATAGAGGCGTAGAGCGGTTTCCGGTTCATTGAGATCGACGGTGCTCTGAATCTTTTCGATTTTCTTTGCATCTTCGAGTCCTCTGGCATATTCCTCTTCTGTGTCAAATGTAAAATTTCCTATCTTATATGCCGCCATGATCGGAACCGCTCTTCCTCCTCTCTGTCTTTATTTTGTGGTTGTTCCGGTAACTGCTCCGGTAAACTCACCGTAGTAAGTCTCGCCGTCCGCCACCAGGTAGCTTCTTACTTTATAAGAGTATGTTGTCTCTGCCGCAAGCTTTTTATCGGTATAGAAAGCGTCTCTGGTACGCGTTACCTGCTGCCACTTTCCATCTGCGCCGGCACGGTATACTTCGTATCCCGTCACGGCACCGTCGCCCGTCCAGCTGATGGACAGACTGTCTGCGGATGCGCCTGTCACAACCGCCGCGCCCGCATCGCACGGTCTGATGTCAAACGTCAGGTTCTTTGTCGCGGTGTAATTGCCCTTTCCTGCAACTGCCGCCACACCGGTACCTGCCTTGCGGTTGTTGGAATACATCAGTGTATAGTCGCTTAAAAGTTCCAGCGTCTTGCCGTCGTCTTCTACCGTTACGGTTGGCTTGATGTCAGATCCGGTATATACCTGTGTCTGAATCGAACCGATGTCGCACAGATGTATGCTCTTGCGCAGGATCTGGAAACTCAGTTCCTTAGTACCTGCATAATGGGTTCCGCTTGCTGTGATTACCAGCTTCGCTACACCCGCGTTGATGTTGTCTTCATAGGATACCGTGTAATCCTTATCTTTTTCCAGCTGCACGCCGTCTGCCCATACTTCCGGCTCCGGTGTGATTGCTTTTCCGGTATAAGTGTAAGTAGAAGAAACACCCTTCACTTCCAGTCCGTCGATCGGCGTCTGGTCTACGGAAAACTGTTTTGTAACGGTTCCTGTATAGTTGCCGGTTCCGGCTGCCTCCATCTCGTAGGTTCCTGCCACTCCTGCCGGTCTGCATGTTACGGTGTAATCGGTGTCTCTTACGAGTGCGATCTCACCCCACTGGAACGTTACGTTCTGTGTAATCTGCTCTGAGTAGGATACCGTGTCCTCAAATCCGCTCATCACCACATCTTCATCGGTGATGTCCTTCGGCGTAATCTCGATGGTGCATTTCCTGGTTCCGCCGTAGCTTCCCTGACCAATCAGAAGAAGGGTCTGTGTTCCGGCGCTCATGCCATCGCTGTTTTCATCAAATGCAAAGCTGTAGGAGTCTGTTGTAAGGACCGTTTCGCCGATGCGTACCTCTGTAATGCCCAGATCGTCCGGCGTATATGCGCTTCCCGTAAACGGATAGCTGTCGTCAAGTCCTATGACCTCCGCCTGGCTGATGTCGCTCGCAATATGAAATGTGGCCTGGCGGTAATTCGTAAATCCACCGGTTCCGTTGATCCGCATCAGAACGGTGCCGATCTCTGTGTTGTCCGTGTCAAAGCTCAGCGTGTAGTCCTCACCCTGCTTTAAGGTGTAATCGCCGCAGGTCACTTTCACTTCCGGAATTACCGGCTGACCCGTGTATGCCTGATTCGGAATCGGATCCACCGTCACATCCGCCGCCGCAATATCGTGGCTTACGATGGTAAACGGTGCCGTTACGCTTCCCGCATAGCTTCCTTTTCCGGTCACGGTCACAGTCGCTGTGCCGCACGCCTTGTTGTTCTGATAAGATACCTCATAATCTGTACCCGCTGTGAGTACATTGCCGTCCAGTGTTACCTGCACTTCCGGTTCCACCCCGTTGTCGCTTCCCATATACGGATAGGAAGTTCCGTTCGGGAACGTGACAATCGCTCCGTCAAAGCTCTTCTCCGTAATCGTGTATTCCACGGTGCGAGATCCCGTATAATTTCCGATACCGGAAATCACCGCTGTCGCTGTTCCTGCATGGATATTGTTGCTGTATGCAACGGTAAAATCGCTTCCCTCTGTCAGCTGACGTACCTCAACCTCTGTTCCGTACTGATATGTCACAAGAACAGTCGGCTTCTTTTCCGTTCCGTCATAAGAAAAGCTGTCCGGAATCACTTCTACCGCAATCAGGTCGGTGCCGGATGACGGTTTTGCCAATGATTTCGCCACGATCTGGAAGGATACTTCACGGCTTCCGATTACGTTGCTTCCATCACCGGTAATCACGACTGTACCGGTTCCTACATTCGTATTATCCGCGTCTGCCTTCTTTGCAATGGTATAGCTTCTTGCCGGCAGAATGTAATCCGTTGATCCGATGGTTGTCTTCAATGAGAACTCCGGCACAATCTCCTTACCGGTGTACTCTCTGCTTCCGATCGCGTTCTGCGTTCCGTCAAGCACCTTCAGGTCGTCCATCTGAAGTGGGTTAATATCAAAGGTTACCAGCTTGATCAGACCAGCATACTCGTTCTTACCCTTTACCATAATGCTTCCGCCGTCTGTTCCCGCCTTGATATTCTCTCCATAGGTCACATCATAATCGGACGTGGACAGTGTCTTGTTCCCTATCTTAACGGTAACCTGCGGGCGGATCTGTGTTCCGCGGTACAGGTAGCTGCTCTCTACACCGCTTACCTCCAGAATTCCCGCATTTGCAACAATGCTGAAATTCTCTGTGAGTGTTCCGGTAAATCCGTTTTTCTCATTTCCGATTACCGTCACGCTCGCAGTCTTATCACCGATCTTCACGTTGTTTTCGTATGTATGAATCACAAAGTGCTTTCCGGATGTCAGCTCTGTTCCGTAGTAGCTGATGCTCGGGATTGCCTCCACCGGATCTCCGGTATACTGCTGATCTCCGATTGCCACCTGGATGCCTGCCTCCGAAAGATCCGCTTTGATCGGAACCGTCTTCTCCACGCTTCCCGCAAAGCCTCCCATACCCTTGATGGTAACTACTGCGTTGCCGACCCAGCTGTTGTCTGCATAGACCAGCGTATAGTCGGTATCTTTCTGAAGTGTTGTTCCGTTCAGCACAACACTGATCTGATCGTCAAACGTGATGTTCTTATCGCCGATTGCAATGTCCGTCTCTCCGGCATTCACATAATCTTTGAACCACAGTTCATCCGGAACGGTAATCTCGGCGTCCGCAATGTTTGCGCAGATCTTAAAGGTCTTCTTCACGCTTCCCGTGTAATTGCCGATTCCCTTGAGAATGACAACCGCGTCGGAGCCAATGCTGTCGTTCTTCTCATAAGTACAGATATAATCCGTACCCATGACAAGTTCTGTTCCGTTATAGTACAGCTTCGGCTGCGGTGTTGCCGTTCCGTCCACCAGCGGCTGCGGTTCGATCGCTCCGATCTTAAAGCCGTTTGCCGGTGTATATCCGCCATTGCCAATACTTGCAAGTGTGATCGTAAAGGTTGTGCTTCTCGATCCTGTAAAGTCCGTACCGTCCTTTGCCGTTGCCGTCAGCGTCACGGTTCCGCGGCTGGTATGATCCGCCCCGTAGGATACCGTGTAATCCGTCGTGCTGATCTTCTGTCCGTCATAAGTAAGCTCCACTTCAGGCTCTACCGGGCTTCCGGTATACTGTGTCTGATAACTTCCATCGGTCACTCCGCCGACAGAGAGCTCTACGCTGCTGTCCGTAAGATCTCTCGGTGCAATCGCAAAAGTCTTCTGCCATACACCGACGTATCCTCCCAGACCTTCCACGCTTACCGTTGCGGTTCCCGCGTGGATATTATCCGTATATGTCACGGAATAGTTAGAATCTTTTACCAGCTTTTTGTTGCCCTCGATCCGTGTTACCGTCACCTCCGGCTCAAATGCACTTCCGTCATAAACATACTGTGTGCCGTCGGTGAGTGCCGGGCAGCTGATCGTAAATTTGGTCTCGTTTGTGATGAGCTGGCCAATTCTGAATTCTGCCGTCTTGCTTCCGGTAAAGTTGCCGGTTCCGGTCACTGTCACCGTTGCGGTTCCGGTTCCTTTGTTGTTCGCGTAAGCCACCGTGTAATCGCTGACCGGGCTTAACGCATAGGTTCCGTCTCCAAATTCATAGCTTACCGACGGTGCCGGTGTGACAGCCATTCCGTTGTACTCCTGCGCGTCGATCGGTGCGATCTTTACCTCCGGCTCTGCCAGATTCTTCGGCGCAATCGTATAATCTTTCGTAAAGGTTCCCTGATAGTTTCCTTTTCCGGTAATCGTCATCGTTGCGGTCCCGGCATCCACATTATTCTCGTAGGAAATCTTGTAATCATCCTCGCCGAGCTTTTTCTTCAGATCTGTGCACTGTACCGTAGGTACCGGTGTAATCTCTTCCGAAGTGTATGTATAGCTGGACTTTAATCCGCCAAGCGTACAGTTGTTGTCCAGGCTTCTCGGCAGAATCGCAAATGTCAGTGTTCTGTCATCTGTTCCGTAGTAATCCCCCTTACCGGAAACGGTAATGGATGCCTCGCCGGCATTCAGGTTGTCCGCGTAGGAAGACTCGTCATACGCGATCACTTTCCCGATCTCATCGGCTGTCGTAAGCTTTGTTCCATCGCTCAGCGTCAGCTCGGTGATCTTCGGGTACAGACGCTCGCCGGTATAGGTCGTCTCATTCTCATCCACCTTCCAACTGATGATCTCGTCCAGGGATTTTCCGCTGATGGTGAATACAATAATCTTCGTTCCTGTGTAGTTGCCGTTACCCTGTATGGTCACATTTGCCATCGGTCCCGGTTTCTCGTTGTTCGCGTAGCTGCCAGCCACGATCGAATAGTCGGTCGGTGCGGTCAGTGTCTTCTTATTATAAGTAAGCTTTATCTCACTTTCTGTAAGGATCACTGCATTTCCGTCGTACGCTTTCTTGATCGCCTCGTAGGAAACACCGGTTGCAATGTCCTTCGGACGAATCGTAAAGGTTGCACTCAGTTTTGTGGCGCCGTCGCTGTACACATAGCATCCGTTTGCCGTCGGCTGATCCTCCAGCGGGATCTGCTCTACTGTAACCGTCGCCTCCCCGGCATTGATTGCCTGATCCGCGTTGGTTCCGTCACTGTAGTTGACCGTATAATCTGTTCCCTGCTCAAGGACACTCTTCCAGAGTCCGAATCCGCCGTCCGATACCGAAATCTCATCCGCAGCAAGCATAATCGGATCTCCTGTGTATACCGGGTTTTCTTCCGGATTTACCGATACATCATAATCCTCATCAAGCTTGGATGCGAGCAGATACTTGATCTCCTGCTTGCCGTAGAATTTGCCTTTTCCGGTAATCGTTACCGAAGCCGTGCTTCCTTCTTTTGAAATATCCTTGATGCCGTCATACTTTAATTCGTAATCAGTTCCTTTTACCAGCGTATTGCCCTGGTTATCCGTGAGTGAAATCTCAAGCTGGTTATCGTTTTTATTGCTGGAATACCACAGCATTGCCCAGTATGGTCCGTCATATCCTGTCACCATCCTGTCCGCGCTGTTGGTTACCTTAAGGTTCTTGTCGTTGATCAGTGTCTGGATATCTACCGCTGTAACCTCAAACGTCTTGGTAACAACGCCTGTATAGTTGCCGCTTCCGGTAATCGTCATCGTGTAGGTTCCGATGTCTTTTACCGTTGTCGGTGAACATGCCACCGTATAATCGGTTCCCTTTTTCAGTGTATGATCTGTCTTTGATGCGGAATGATATACAACACTCTCTGTCGGAAGCGCAATCTCTGCTCCCGTATAGTCAAACAGCTCTCTGTCAATGCTGGCAGTAATCTTCGTGCTTGTAAGATTGCACTGGGCAATCGTATACGTCAGACGTTTCGTTGTACCGGTCTTAAAATTGCTGTTGGAATCGCTCGGCGCAATCTCAACGCTCGCCGTACCTGCAAATATCTTGGTATCCGCAGAATAGGTCAGCTTGTAGTCCGACTCCGGAAGTGTTACCATGTCCGCGCCCTGCGCAAACTTTACAACCACCTTCGGCTTCACGTCCGCTCCGTCCGGAGAATATTCCATCTTATAGTTTGCAGTGCTTACCTCGGAGCCATCGGCATCCACATAGTAGCATACCGCCTTTGACATGTCCGCCTGCTCGATTGTGAATTTACCGGTCACTGCACCGCCGTATGTTCCCATACCCTGCAGCGTAATGGTTGCTGTTCCTGCATTCGTGTTGCTTGCGTAAGTAACGGAGTAATCCGTTCCCTCAACCAGTCCCAGATCGTTGTTGCCGCTCTTCCAGGTAATGTCCGGTTCCGGTGTCTGTGCATTGCCGTTATAAGTTACAGCCGCTGCCGTCACTTTCTGGATCAGGTCTGAGAGATCAGCGCCTGCCGCCTGATACTCCACCGTGTAGGTTCCCTGATAGTTTCCGATACCGGTGATGACACGGCGGTAGGTTCCGTTTCCGGCATTGATAATATCTGTTCCGACGGTGTAATCCGTCCCCTTCTCCAGCGTCATGCCGTTGTAGGTTGCAGTGATGACCGGCTCCTTGTCCGCTCCTCCTGCCGCAGCAGCCGTCACCGTCACAGCCATACCGACTTCTTCCTGATCCTTGTTGCCGATATCTTTTGCCTTGATCTCAAAATTTACCGTCTTTGTTCCGTAAAGGGAATTTTTTCCGGTAATCGTCAATGTGGCTTGTCCGACATTGACATTGTCGGAATATACCGCATCGTAATCCGCCTGGGAAATGGTCTCCCCGTCAACCAGAAGCTGGAATGCCGGTGTCCACTCACTTCCGGTATATACATAGGAAGTCTTGTCAAAAACAACATTCGCGTCCGCCGCATTGCGCGGTGCACCGCAATATCTCTCTCCGGTATAGTTGCCGGTACCGGTCAGTGTAATTCCTCTTCCTGTCTTGCTGAGGGAAATCGTGTAATCTGTTCCTTCAACCAGATTCTTCACGCCGTCTACGGCATCCGCATCTGCACGCGCCGTATCCTTTACCTCTTGGATGCAGGAGGTAAGTGTGGCAGAAGCGTTGTCCGGATCTGCCGCAGCAGCAGCCAGCACCTTATCCCAGTCAATATTGTCCTGCAGTGTCACTTCCACCGTCGCGTCTGATACGTCTTTCTGTGCAATCACGTATTCCTTCTGAATCTTTCCGCTGTAACCGTTCTGTCCGGTAATGTACAGGTAATAGGTTCCCGCATTCACAAGCGCGGTTGTGTCCGTGGCAGGATCAAACGTTGCTGCCGCGCCACCAACCATCTGTGCATAGGAAAGCTGGTACTGATCGTTCTCTTTTAATATGGTATCTCCCACCTGTACCGCAACGGATGGAATCTGCTGTCCGCCGTTGTATACCGGATTCTCCGGGCTGACTGTCACCGCATCCTCTGAGAGATTCGGTGTGACTGTCAGATTACAGGTGTAGCTCTCTCCGGCATAGGCTGCCGTGATCGTCGTACTTCCTGCGGCAATACCCTCAATGGTTGCCGGGTTACCTGTACTGCTTACTTTTGCCACCGCTTCATTGCCGGAAACCCACGTTACCGTTCCCGTGGCATTCTGCAGTGTGAGATCCTGATCCGTCCAGCCCTCGCCGATGGTCATACTGTTCTTATTCAGCGCTACAGCGGCACTCTGCTTCACATTGCTGCTCTGCAGCGCCGCCTGATCAGCCGCATTGGAAGAACTTCTCCCGGATGTTGCAGTCACATCATAGGTATATGCTATTACCGCCGCACAGCTTCCGTTCGCTGTATACATATCCTGCCAGCCGGCATTGCCGAGAATATAGCTCTCTCCCTCTGCCGTACCGCCATATACATAAAAGGACGCCCCGCTCAACCGGACGATCACAGAAAACCTGGAACCATTATCCATTACCTGATTCGCCAGCCCTGCGGAATAAGTATTCTTTCCTTCCTTCACGCTGACTTCTTTTTGGAAAATGCTCGTTCCCGCATCCGGCGCCATGCCTTCTACATCCTTGTAATATTCCACGGTAGCCGTTGCCTTGCTGCCGTCATCCACATGTGCGTAGAAGTCAATACTGTCTAACAGTTCTGCTCCGTCCGCATTGCGGTCCGCTGTAAATACCGCAGCTACAGCCTGGGCCTCGCACGGCGCTCCCGCCAGTACCCCGTCTCCGTTCCGATAGGTGTTTACCGTTCCCTGTCCTGCCCAGACAGTCGTCGGCCATTCCACCATCGTCACAATCAGGCATACTGTCAGCATAAACGCCGAAATTCTCTTGCATACATCCTTGTACATACGCGCCATCTCCTTTGATCTATCCCTTTAGCGTTCGTCCCATTTTATGAAACTCTAAATTATACCTTATCTATTTTATCGACATCTTTTCACGGTTCTTTAACATCTTTTCTAAAAAAATGGGCCAGCCAAACATTGTCTGGCCGCCCCATTCTGTAATGCAGATATAATCTGCGCTTTATTCTTCTGTATCCTCGGACTCTTCCGGCGCATTCTCCTCTAATGTGTAATTCTCATCTGCCACATCAGTGTCATCAAAATCGTCGAAATCATCGAATGCAATCTCCTCGTTCTCATCAATATCCGAGCTCAGCTTGATATTGCGGTATCTCTTCATACCGGTACCAGCCGGGATCAGCTTACCAATGATAACGTTCTCCTTCATACCAATGAGCGGATCAACCTTACCCTTGATGGCAGCTTCCGTCAGAACCTTTGTGGTCTCCTGGAAGGATGCTGCTGACAGGAAGGAGTTGGTTGCAAGAGAAGCCTTTGTGATACCAAGCAGTACCTGCTTGCCTTCTGCAAGCTCCTTGCCCTCTTTCTCCAGAAGCTCATTTGTATCCTCGAAGTCAAGCGTATCTACTAATGTTCCCGGGAGCATATCGGAATCTCCGTTTGTCTCCACACGGACTTTCTGCAGCATCTGGCGCACGATCACCTCGATATGCTTATCGTTGATCTCAACACCCTGCAGACGGTATACACGCTGTACTTCGCGAAGCATGTAATCCTGAACGGCACGCACACCCTTGATCTTTAAGATATCATGCGGGTTGACAGAACCTTCTGTCAGCTCGTCGCCGGCCTCTAAGACTGCACCGTCCATAACCTTGATTCTGGAACCGTAAGGAATCAGATATGCCTTGCTCTCTCCAGTCTCATTGTTCGTCACAACGATCTCACGCTTCTTCTTGGTATCTTTGATATTGGCAACACCGCTGAACTCGGTAATGATCGCAAGTCCCTTCGGCTTTCTTGCCTCAAAAATTTCCTCGACACGCGGAAGACCCTGTGTAATATCGGTACCGGCAACACCACCCGTATGGAACGTACGCATGGTAAGCTGTGTACCAGGCTCACCGATGGACTGTGCCGCGATGATACCGATTGCCTCACCAACCTGTACTGCCTGGCCGGTTGCCATGTTGGTGCCGTAGCACTTCGCACACACACCCATGTGGGAACGGCAGGATAATACAGTACGGATCTTCACCTTTGTAAGCGGTTCTCCGTTCTCATCCACACCCTTGCTCATAACAAGCGCTGCGCGCTTCGGTGTAATCATATGATTTGCCTTCACGAGGACATTGCCCTCGGCATCGCAGATGGTATTGCAGGAGAAACGTCCTGTAATACGCTCCTGAAGGCTCTCGATCTCTTCCTTGCCATCCATGAATGCAGTTACCCACATACCAGGGATCTCTCTGCCTGTTCCCTCACAGCAGTCAGACTCACGAACGATCATATGCTGTGATACATCTACCAGACGTCTGGTCAGGTATCCGGAATCGGCGGTACGAAGGGCGGTATCGGACATACCTTTTCGCGCTCCATGCGCAGACATGAAGTATTCCAGTACGTCAAGACCTTCACGGAAGTTGGACTTGATTGGCAGCTCGATTGTTCTACCGGTTGTATCTGCCATAAGTCCTCGCATACCAGCAAGCTGTTTGATCTGCTTATCGGAACCACGGGCTCCGGAATCCGCCATCATGAAGATGTTGTTGTACTTATCCAGTCCGGAGAGAAGTGCATGTGTCAGCTGCTCATCCGTCTCTTTCCATGTCTCTACGACTTCCTTGTAACGCTCTTCCTCTGTGATAAGACCACGCTTATACTGCTTTGTAATGCGGTCTACGGTATCCTGGGCGTCCTTGATCATCTGTGGCTTTTCCGGCGGCTCGGTCATATCGGAAATGGATACGGTCATTGCCGCCCTGGTGGAGTATTTGTAACCCATCGCCTTAACAGCATCCAGCACCTCGGCAGTTCTGGTTGCGCCGTGAATATTGATGACTTTCTCAAGGATCTGCTTATTCTGCTTCTTTGCTACGAGGAAATCGACCTCGAGCTTTAATTCATTGCCCGGAATGCTTCTGTCTACAAAGCCCAGATCCTGCGGGATAATCTCGTTGAAGATGAAACGTCCCAGCGTGGACTCTACGATTCCGGTAATCTTTTTTCCATCCGGCATGGTCTTGCTCATGCGGACTTTGATTCTGGAGTGAAGTGTTACCGCGCCATTCTCATAGGCGAGGATTGCTTCGTTGACACTCTTGAAGAATTTGCCTTCTCCCTTTGCGCCTGGTCTCTCCTGTGTCAGGTAGTAAATACCAAGCACCATATCCTGTGAAGGAACGGCTACCAGTCCACCGTCAGACGGCTTTAACAGGTTGTTCGGAGAGAGCAGCATGAAACGGCACTCTGCCTGCGCTTCCACAGAAAGCGGAAGATGAACAGCCATCTGGTCACCATCGAAATCGGCGTTGAACGCGGTACACACAAGCGGATGAAGCTTGATTGCCTTACCCTCTACGAGGATCGGCTCGAATGCCTGAATACCGAGACGGTGCAGTGTAGGAGCACGGTTCAGCATAACCGGATGCTCTTTGATGACGTCCTCGAGCACATCCCAGACCTCAGTCTGAAGTCTCTCGACCATCTTCTTCGCACTCTTGATATTATGAGCGGTTCCGTTTGCAACGAGCTCCTTCATAACGAACGGCTTGAACAGCTCGATTGCCATTTCCTTCGGAAGACCGCACTGGTAAATCTTTAACTTCGGCTCTACGCAGATAACGGAACGTCCGGAATAGTCAACACGCTTACCAAGCAGGTTCTGACGGAAACGTCCGGACTTACCTTTTAACATGTCAGACAGAGACTTGAGTGCTCTGTTACCCGGTCCTGTAACAGGACGTCCGCGGCGGCCGTTATCGATCAGGGCATCTACAGCCTCCTGAAGCATACGCTTCTCGTTGCGGACGATGATATCCGGTGCGCCAAGCTCTAAGAGTCTTCTCAGACGGTTGTTACGGTTGATGATTCTTCTGTACAGATCATTTAAGTCGGATGTTGCAAAACGTCCGCCATCCAGCTGTACCATCGGGCGCAGATCTGGCGGAATGACCGGGATGACCGTGAGGATCATCCACTCCGGCTTGTTGCCGGACTCGCGGAATGCTTCTACAACTTCCAGTCTCTTGATGATGCGCGCGCGCTTCTGACCGGTTGCGTCTGCAAGCTCTGCCTGAAGCTCTGCGGAATCCTTCTCAAGATCGATCGCGTGTAACAGTTCCTGGATTGCCTCGGCACCCATTCCGACACGGAACGCATTGCCGTACTGCTCTCTGGCTTCCTGATATTCGCTCTCGGAAAGCACCTGCTTATACTGTAATGCCGTGTTACCGGCATCCAGTACAATGTATGATGCAAAATATAATACCTTCTCAAGAGTTCTCGGTGAGAGGTCAAGAATCAGTCCCATGCGGGACGGAATTCCCTTAAAGTACCAGATATGGGAAACCGGAGCTGCAAGCTCGATATGTCCCATACGCTCTCTACGAACGCTTGCTTTTGTAATCTCAACGCCGCATCGGTCACATACCACACCTTTGTAGCGGATCTTCTTGTATTTACCACAGTGGCATTCCCAGTCCTTGCTCGGTCCGAAAATCTTTTCACAGAACAGACCATCCTTCTCAGGCTTTAATGTTCTGTAGTTGATCGTCTCAGGCTTCTTAACCTCGCCTCTGGACCACTCATGAATCTTCTCCGGTGATGCCAAACCGATCTTAATGGCATCGAAAGAGATAGACTGGCCTGTTGCCTCTTTATTCATTGTCTCTGGCATTTATGACACTCCCTTCTATCTATTCTTCGTCAAGAACGTCGTCTGATGACTCATCAAAAAACTCAGAATCGTCTTCATCCTCTTCCTCATCTTCTACGTCTACCAGTTCCTCGTTCTCTGTATCAAACTGCTTCTGGGAGAATCCCATCTTTGCAAAGGACTCGCTGTCTTCAAATGCAAAATCCTTATCGCCGGAAATGATAGAATTCAAATCGGTATTACCGTACTCACTGGTCTCCATGAGTTCTACTTCGTTGCGGTTCTCATCGAGCACTTTGACATCCAGTCCGAGGGACTGCAGCTCTTTTAAGAGAACCTTGAAGGACTCCGGAATACCCGGCTCAGGGATATTATCACCCTTGATGATCGCCTCGTAAGTCTTCACACGTCCGACCACGTCATCGGACTTCACTGTCAGGATCTCCTGTAAGGTATAAGATGCACCGTAAGCCTCGAGTGCCCATACCTCCATCTCTCCGAAACGCTGTCCACCGAACTGTGCCTTACCACCTAACGGCTGCTGCGTTACTAAGGAGTAAGGACCGGTAGAACGCGCATGGATCTTATCGTCTACCAGGTGATGCAGCTTCAGGTAATGCATGTGTCCGATTGTAACCGGTGAATCAAACGGCTCTCCGGTACGTCCGTCACGAAGCTGTACCTTTCCATCACGGGAAATCGGCACGCCCTTCCACAGTGCCCTGTGTGCGCGGTTGTCATACAGGTACTTCATGACTTCCTCATTCAGTGTGTCTTTATATTTTGCTTCAAAGTCTTCCCACTCGAAGTTGACGTAATCATTTGCAAGCTCCAGCGTATCCTGGATATCAATCTCCTTCGCACCGTCGAATACCGGTGTCTCGATGTTGAAGCCCAGTGCTTTTGCAGCAAGGCTCAGGTGAATCTCGAGGACCTGACCGATGTTCATACGGGACGGCACACCCAACGGGTTCAGCACGATGTCAAGCGGGCGGCCATTCGGAAGGAACGGCATATCCTCTACCGGAAGTACACGGGAAACGACACCCTTGTTACCGTGGCGACCTGCCATCTTATCACCGACGGAGATCTTTCTCTTCTGTGCAATGTAAATGCGGACTGCCTGGTTCACACCCGGAGACAGCTCGTCGCCGTTCTCTCTTGTGAATACCTTTGCATCCACGATGATACCGTACTCGCCGTGCGGCACCTTCAAGGAAGTGTCACGCACTTCTCTTGCCTTCTCGCCGAAGATTGCGCGGAGCAGTCTCTCCTCGGCTGTCAGCTCGGTCTCTCCCTTCGGAGTTACCTTTCCGACTAAGATATCACCGGCGCGAACCTCCGCACCGATACGAATAATACCTCTCTCATCGAGATCCTTCAACGCGTCGTCGCCGACACCCGGAACATCTCTCGTGATCTCTTCCGGTCCGAGCTTCGTGTCACGCGCTTCTGCTTCATACTCCTCAATATGGATAGATGTATAAACATCATCCTGTACCAGACGCTCGCTCAAAAGAACGGCATCCTCGTAGTTGTAACCTTCCCAGGTCATGAATCCGATCAGCGGGTTCTTACCGAGTGCCAGCTCACCGTTTGCGGTGGAAGGACCGTCTGCGATCACTTCGCCAACCTCCACGCGGTCGCCCTTAAACACGATCGGCTTCTGGTTGTAGCAGTTGGACTGGTTACTTCTGGAGAACTTCGTCAGCTTGTATACATCTCTGCCGCCCTCGTCATTCTTGATGATGATCTGGTTGGACTCAGAGCTCTCAACAACACCGGCTTTTTTCGCCACAACACACACACCGGAGTCTACCGCTGCCTTCGTCTCCATACCGGTACCGACTACCGGCGCCTCTGTGGTCAGAAGCGGCACTGCCTGACGCTGCATGTTGGATCCCATGAGTGCACGGTTTGCATCGTCGTTCTGCAGGAACGGAATGGATGCGGTAGCGACGGAGAACACCATCTTCGGGGAGACGTCCATGTAATCAAACATGGTCTTCTCATATTCCTGTGTCTCATCCAGATAACGGCCGGATACGGAGTTACGGACGAAATGTCCTTCCTCATCCAGTGCCTCATTCGCCTGTGCTACATGGTAGTTATCCTCTTCGTCTGCGGTCATGTAGACAACTTCGTCTGTGACACGCGGATTCTTAGGATCGGATTTATCGATCTTACGGTACGGAGCCTCAATAAATCCGTACTCGTTGATTCTTGCATAGCTTGCCAGAGAGTTGATCAGACCGATGTTCGGTCCCTCAGGCGTCTCGATCGGGCACATTCTTCCGTAGTGGGAGTAATGTACATCTCGCACCTCGAATCCTGCACGGTCTCTGGACAGACCACCTGGTCCCAATGCGGAAAGACGTCTCTTGTGTGTCAGCTCTGACAGCGGGTTGTTCTGATCCATAAACTGGGACAGCTGGGAAGATCCGAAGAACTCTTTTACAGCTGCGGTTACCGGCTTAATGTTGATCAGGCTCTGCGGGGAAATACCGTCCAGATCCAGGGTGGTCATTCTCTCACGGACCACTCTCTCCAGTCTGGAAAGACCGATACGGTACTGGTTCTGTAACAGTTCTCCGACCGCACGGATACGTCTGTTACCCAGATGATCGATATCGTCATCATGACCGATGCCGTACTCCAGATGCATGTTATAGTTGATGGATGCAAAAATATCATCCTTGGTAATATGCTTCGGAATCAGGTCATGCACATTCTTGTGAATGGCCTCTTTTAAATCCTCCACGTCCGGATATTCATCCATGAGCTGCTTTAATACCGGATAGTACACGAGCTCTGTGATGCCGAGATCCTTCGGGTTGCAGTCCACATAATGTCTCAGATCTACCATCATGGAAGACAGCACCTTGATATTTCTGGTCTCGCCCTGAATCCATACATACGGAACAGCCGCGTTCTGAATATCATCCGCCAGGGATCTTGTCACTTCGGTTCCTGCCTCGGCGATGATCTCGCCTGTGGACACATCGACAACATCCTCTGCCAGAACATGTCCGTTGATACGGTTGCGCAGCATTAACTTCTTATTAAACTTATAGCGTCCGACCTTTGCAAGATCATATCTTCTCGGGTCAAAAAACATAGCAGAAATAAGGCTCTCCGCACTCTCAACTGTCAGCGGCTCGCCTGGTCTGATTTTCTTATATAATTCCAGAAGTCCCTCTTCGTAGTTGGTTGCCACGTCCTTGCCGAAACTTGCAAGAATCTTCGGCTCCTCACCGAACAGGTCTACGATCTCCTGGTTACTTCCGACGCCAAGTGCACGGATCAATACCGTGATCGGCACCTTTCTGGTTCTATCTACACGGACATAAAATACGTCATTGGAGTCTGTCTCATACTCTAACCACGCACCACGGTTAGGGATGACAGTACAGGAATACAGCTTTTTACCCACTTTATCGTGAGCGATTCCATAGTAGATACCCGGGGAACGCACCAGCTGGCTGACGATAACACGCTCTGCGCCGTTGATCACGAAAGTACCGGTCTCTGTCATCAAAGGAAGGTCGCCCATGAAAATCTCATGCTCATTGATCTCGTCAGTCTCCTTGTTGTGAAGTCTGACCTTGACCTTCAAAGGTGCCGCATAAGTTGCATCTCTTTCTTTGCACTCCGGAATTGTGTACTTTACATCGTCCTCACACAATGTAAAATCTACAAACTCCAGGCTCAGATGACCGCTGTAATCAGCGATTGGAGAGATATCATCGAAAACTTCTTTCAGGCCCTCGCTTAAGAACCACTGATAGGAGTCTTTCTGGACTTCTATCAGATTCGGCATTTCCAATACCTCTTTCTGTCTCGAGTAACTCATACGTATGCCCTTTCCAGCTTTCACTGGACGTATTCTGTTTTTCTCCATTGACGTTTCACCTCTCGTTTTTATTTACACTAAGCTGCCCCAAAAGTGGCAGCAACTGTCTCAATCCACCGTAACCACAAGATACGGTATAGGCACATCCGGCGGCATACAACGCGAAAAGCGCGCAATAAGCCCAATGCACCACAATAGTGCAACGTATATGATAGCACAATAGTAAGTGCCGCGTCAAGGATTTTTTAAAATATTTATTTCTTCTCCGTGAGTACGCAAAAAACGACGAAGGAAAGTTCTAAAGCCTTCGCTCCGCCGTTCGCCACCGCTTATGAGACAAGAAAATTTGCCGCCGCGCGGGTCCTCTGTTCCATCTGTTTTTTCTGCATAAAAAATGCATATTGCTGCAGGGTCTGCTTCTTTTTCTGTTCGGATACCGCCTGTCCGTAATCCAGATCCTCGAGCCGGCTTTTTCCTGCCGTTACATTCAGCCTGGTGTTGGTACTGTAGCGGTACGCATACTCCAGTGCATTGCTCTGTGCGCCCATACCGCTGCGCCCTGCACTCACTCTGGCAAGCGCATCATCCACCTGCGTCAGATCAAAATCTTTCGTCACATCAAAATCCGCAATCCCAAGTGCCTGTAATGTGGCATCTGCAGTCGTAATCTTCATTCCGTTGCCGGTGGCATCCGTCATGATATTGTACTTCTGCGACGTGCCATCCAGAAGCGGCTTCGTGTTAAAGCTTGCCTGTTTTGCAATATCTGAAATGCCCTGCTTATACTGCTCGATCTGCGCCTGAATACTTGTCCGCTCCGCATCTGTGATCGTCGCCGTATTGGACGCCCGAACACCAAGTTCACGGATCTTCTGAAGATAATCCGTAATCCCGCTCATTGCGCCATCCGCCACATTCAGCATATCTTTTGCCGCGCCAATGTTGTTCTCCCCGGCCTTATAGCTTCTGGTCTGCGTCTCCTGCTTCTGGATGATCGCAAGCTCCGCCGCACCGTCTGCCGCCCGGTTCACTTTTTTGCCGTTTGCGAATTTCCCGTAATCTGCATAAGATGTGCTGCTTCGCTGCATCGAAGTAATACCGTTCATAAAAGCCTCCTTTCTGTTCTCAAGTTCCGCTGCTCTCCCTGCCCGCCTTTTCTATTTTCTTTATAACACACAATACCGCTACTCTTCAAGTATCTCCTGAATGTAATACCGGCTTTGTTTTGCGAGATCGACAAAAGTGTCCCCCACCTGCACAAGCGGACATGACAGCTTATATTTGTTAATCATGACCACTCTTCCCATCCTGCCATCATTCAGGATCACGTTGCGCTGGATCATCGTCTCGGCAATCCGCTTCAGAAATGTCATCAGATAGTTGGCGTCCAGACGGTTATACCCCTCATCCTCCATCTTCTTGATCGCTTCAAATGCCGAGATGCCCGCTTTATCTCCCTGACGCATCGTAAGGGCATCGTAAGTATCTGCCACCGCAAGAATTCTGGAAATCCAGTTGATGTTATCCCCCATTACCTGCAGTGGGAACCCGCTTCCATTCACGCGCTCGTGGTGCGTCAGAACCGCCTGTTTAATCCGCTGGTCTATGTTCATCTTCTTAATAAGGTTGTATCCGCTCACGACATGTTTCTCATATCGTTCCGTCTCGTATTCTTGCAGAAATTCCGTCTGTTCCTGCCCGTCCTTCCAGAGTTCAAGAAATCCAATGTCATGAAGCAGCCCCGCCGCCATGACCTCCTCCATCCCCGCCTCGGTGCATCCGCTCCACCGTGCAAGAAGCTGTCCAAAAAGCGCCACGTTAATGGTATGTGCGTACAGACCTGACTGCTGTTTTTTCATATGAAGCAGCATGTCCGCAAGATCTGTATCATCATCTGCTTTTTTCAGCAGTCCGTTCAGCGGCTCCAGCAGCATGGAAATGTTCACATCCTTACTCCGGTATACAATATCTTTCAGTTCTTCCGAAATCGACTGTTCGGCAACCGAGAACTCTGCCTGGAACTCTTTCAGATGCTGTTCCTTCGCCGGCGCACTCTGTTCCTGCTGTTCCGGGCGTTCTTTCCTGCCCGTCGGATATTCCACCATCACACTGTCCACAAAATGTCTGGTCAGCAGCGCGACGACGTCCTTCGTGACGACCGCTCCGTCCGGCACAATCACCGCCCCTGTCTTTGAAAACACATCCTCTTTTATCATCATTCCCTCCCGCAGGCGGTTGACCGACATCCTCAAACACGGCATGGTATCTTCTCCTCTTTCCCGTACTTTCATCCTCTGGAAAAGTACTATTTTCCTATAAAGCCTGTTAGTACTATCATATACCAAGTGTTTTCTTTTGGGAAGTAGGGAATTTATTTTCCCGTACCGGCGACAGCCGCTACGGGAGCCCGCTGTCCGGCAGAGCCGGCCAGCACACGGCTGTCGCCGCATAGAAGCAGAGCAAATAAGCAAATCGCGCATGCTGCGGGAAGCATTCTGTCCGGCAGAGCCGGCTAGCACGCGGCCGTCGCCGCGCATAAGCAGAGCAAATAAGCAAATCGCGTATGCTGCGGGAAGCATTCTGTCCGGCAGAGCCGGCCAGCACGCGGCTGTCGCCGCGCATAAGCAAAAACGGAGCCATGGCAGGAAATAAATTTCCACCATGGCTCCGTTTCCGCTTATATGCTTCTTGTAGCTTACGCGATTATTTTAAAGTAACCTTTGCGCCCTCAGCCTCAAGTTTAGCCTTGATGTCGTCAGCGGTTGCCTTGTCAGCAGCCTCTTTGAGAACCTTAGGAGCTCCATCAACGAGATCCTTAGCTTCCTTTAAGCCTAAGCCAGTTGCCTCACGAACAACCTTGATAACCTTAACCTTGTTCGGGCCAACCTCTGTTAACTCAACATCGAACTCAGTCTTCTCTTCTGCTGCTGCGCCGTCACCAGCACCTGCTGCTGCAACTACAACGCCTGCTGCTGCAGATACGCCGAACTCTTCCTCGCAAGCCTTTACTAAGTCGTTTAACTCTAATACGCTTAACTCTTTGATAGCATCAATAAATTCTGCTGTTGTCATCTTTGCCATGATTATTTTCCTCCATTTAATATTGAGATTGTATCACGATGATACGTTTTCTGCCTGCAGATCCCTGCGGCTTTTTTCACTACATTCGATCCGGATTATTCTGCCGGAGTCTCTGCTGCTTCTGCTGCAGGAGCTTCCTCTGCCGGAGCAGCCTCTACTGCCGCGTCAGCTGCACCGCCCTTTTCTGCGATCTGATTAAGAACGCGGGCAAGATTGGTAATCGGAGACTGTAAGCTTCCAAGTAACTTGGAAAGAAGAACTTCTCTTGACGGAATCGAAGAGATTGCCTTCATGCCTGCCTCGTCATAGAAGTTACCCTCAACTACGCCGGCTTTTACTTCAAGAGCCGGAGCTTTCTTAGCGAAATCTGCTAATACTCTTGCCGGAGCTGTTGCGTCTGTCGTAGAAATTGCGAATGCATTCGGTCCCTCAAGAACGTCTCTTAAGCTCTCGAACTGTGTTCCCTCTACGGCACGGCTTACTAATGTGTTCTTATATACTTTATAAGTAACACCAGCTTCTCTTAATGCTTTACGTAACTGAGTATCCTCTGCAACGGTAAGTCCACGGTAATCAACGACTACAACAGACTGCGCATCTTTGATGTTTTCAGAAATTTCCTGTACGATAGGCTGTTTTAATTCTACCTTTGCCACGAATCGTGCACCTCCTTTTTAGATTTTACGCATATAACAAATCCGAAAGGATATAAAAATCCCTCTCTGCCTGGACAGAGAGGGATCAGAATCTCATTCTCAATGATTGCTCATGAAAGTCCCTCGGCAGGCTCTGCGATTACGCCTTGCGGCACCTGCTGTCTTCGGCCATTATATGCAATCCACATACGTGGATCCGCCACTGCTGTGGCATCCGTCTCATGCGAGACGACTGCATCCATACGGACGCACCGCGTTACAACGCCTTTGCATTATAACACTGTATATTGCGGCTGTCAACACTTTTCACCAACAACACAAACTAGTTTGTGATCTTGGTTACATTTAACTTAACGCCAGGTCCCATGGTAGATGTAAGAGTTGCGCTCTTTACATACTGACCTTTTAAGCTGGACGGCTTAGCCTTGTTGATAGCACCCATAAGGGTCTGGAAGTTGTCGCTTAACTGCTCCTCAGTGAAAGAAGCTTTTCCTACTGGCACGTGGATAATGTTGGTCTTGTCCAATCTGTACTCAATCTTACCAGCTTTGATGTCGTTGATAGCCTTGGTAACATCCATTGTAACAGTTCCAGCCTTCGGGTTTGGCATTAAGCCCTTCGGTCCAAGTACACGACCGAGACGTCCAACAACGCCCATCATGTCAGGTGTAGCAACGATCACATCAAAGTCTAACCAACCCTCGTTCTGGATCTTCGGAACTAACTCCTCGCCTCCAACGTAGTCAGCGCCTGCTGCCTGTGCCTCATCTAACTTTACGCCCTTTGCGAATACTAAAACTTTTACAGTCTTACCTGTTCCGTGCGGCAGTACAACTGCGCCACGGATCTGCTGCTCTGCATGACGTCCATCACAACCGGTCTTGATATGAAGCTCGATTGTCTCATCAAACTTCGCTGTAGCGTTCTTTTTTACTAAGCTGATTGCCTCAGCAACATCGTACTGATTCGCCTTGTCAAAAGACTTTACAGCGTCCTGATATTTCTTTCCTCTTTTCATGAATATAAACCTCCTGGTGGTAGTATCGGGAGAGGACCCTCCCACTATATCGTTCCATAAGAACACCGCCGGTGCTCTCTGATGCATTACACTCTCGTGTCTTACTGCTCTACGTTAACGCCCATACTTCTTGCAGTTCCTGCGATCATGCTCATAGCTGCCTCTAAGGATGCTGCGTTTAAGTCTGGCATCTTTAACTCTGCGATCTCCTGTAATTTTGCCTTGGAGAGAGTTGCAACCTTATCCTTGTTCGGTGTGGAAGAACCGGACTTGATGTTGCAAGCCTTCTTGATCAGTACCGGAGCAGGCGGAGTCTTTGTAACGAAGCTGAAGCTTCTGTCTGCGTATACAGTGATTACTACAGGGATGATTAAATCGCCCTGATCCGCTGTTCTGGCGTTGAACTGCTTTGTAAACTCAACAATGTTCACACCGTGCTGTCCAAGTGCAGGTCCGACTGGAGGAGCTGGTGTAGCCTTGCCAGCAGGAATCTGCAATTTGATATATCCTTCTACTTTCTTTGCCATTGGAATTGCCTCCTTAATTCATTCTTTCCTGATTAGGATTGCTCGCTTAATTTGCAAGCTTTACATCTGCGAAACTTATTTCTACCGGCGTTTCGCGGCCGAAAAGCTCAACATTGATGGTCACGCTCTGCTTGCCAGGATTCATCGCCTGAATCACGCCGATGGTATCTTTCCAGACTCCTCCGGTGACAACTACGGTGTCTCCCTCAGCAAAATCAACCTCAATGTTCTCTGTCTTGATCCCAAGCGGTCTCATTTCCATATCGGTAAGCGGTACCGGCTTCGATCCCGGACCAACAAATCCGGTAACACCACGGGTATTTCTGACAACGTACCAAGTGTCATCATTCATAACCATATTGATAAGCACGTATCCCGGAAACATCTTCTTTGATACGGATTTCTTTGCGCCGTTCTTCAGCTCAACGACCTCCTGCATCGGTACGCGGACCTCTAAGATCTGGTCTTCCAGATGCCGGTTCTCAATTGTCTTGTCAATGTTCGCTTTTACCTTATTCTCATATCCTGAGTAGGTATGAACTACATACCAGTGTGCCTCTGCCATAAATCACCTATGCCTCCATTAAAAACTTAAACCAACAAGGAAATCAACGCCATACTGAATCACAAAATCCAGAAGCGCGATCACAAGACCCATTACTACGGAAACAGCAACAACGGCTGCTGTCTGTCTTGCAAGTGATTTGTTGTCCGGCCAAATGATCTTTTTGAATTCAGCCGACAGGCCGCTAAAAAAGCTCTCTTTCTGAGCAGCTTTGTTCTCGGTTTCTCCCATTTTCTCACTCCTTTGCCCAAAAGCCTATTTGGTTTCCTTGTGTAATGTATGAGTCTTGCAGAATCTACAATACTTCTTGGTTTCCATTCTGTCTGGATGAGCTTTCTTGTCCTTTGTCGTGTTGTAATTACGATTCTTACACTCAGTACATGCCAATGTTATTTTCGTGCGCACAACTTCCACCTCCATTAAAATTCTTTGTGCTTTTCTTATGTCTTTCGTTCCCTGCGACCGGGCTTAGATCCCCTCAGGAAAGGGGTCCTAAAAAAAGGCATAAAAAAAAGACCTACTTCCATCGCTAGTCTAATATATCACAATCAATATGGGGCGTCAACCACTTTTTTAAACTCGTGCAATGAAGTTATTTTAGCACTACATATAGTGTGCCGCAAGTCTTTTTTTCTGATTATACAAATCTATCGCGTAATTTTTATTTTTACTGTAAATATTTTATATCTGTTTACCGATAAAAATTATTAGAAGTATATCTATTGTACATTTAGAAATACAGTTTCATTATATAAGTAGGAAGCAATATAAACGGATTTATATCCCTGCATATGCGAAGGCATATGATTTCATGGAAGAAAGGAGGGATTCCAATGGCAGTCATCGACAGTGCCTATCAGTATTACCTGAGCACTTATGCCGGTTCCGGCATGTCTCGCTACGACACGCACAAAAAAAGCCAGCTGCGCGCCGTATACAATAATATTGTCAAAGTTAATAAAGATTCCCCCCTTTACAAAATCAATTTCACCAGGGATACCGGCCGTTTTGCCATCGACATCAAGGAGCAGGCCCGCTCGATCGAGAATTTTATCGCGGCGCTTTCAAACAATGCTCCGGACGACAATGCGGAACACGCTTTTTCCCGGAAAATCGCGCAGTCTTCTGATGAGGACGCTGTGAGTGTGCAGTACATCGGCTCGAACATGGACGCGGACAACTCCAAGCAGTTCGATATAACGGTAGAACGTCTCGCCACACCGCAGGTCAACCGCGGCGTGTATCTTGCCCCGGGCGCAAGTGACTTTGTGCCAGGCAATTACAGCTTCGACCTGAACACCAACTTAAGCTCTTATGAATTCCAGTACACGATCAGCGGCAGGGACACCAACGAGACCGTGCAGCGCAAGATCATGCGGCTGATCAATAATGCCAATATCGGCTTAAACGCCACACTGGTCTCCAACGACCGCGGACAGAATGCCCTTTCTATCACGTCGCAGCAGACCGGTCTCGGCGATAACGAGCAGTACCTGTTTGAGATTATGCCGGCGCCGGACAGCGGTTCCATACGTGCCATGCGCACGCTCGGCATCAACGATGTCACGGAAATGCCGGTCAATTCGCTCTTCTTGTTAAACGGTACCGAACATTCGTCGCTGTCCAACACATTTACTGTCAACAACGCTTTTGAACTGACGCTGAAAGCCCCCAGTGTCGACGGGGAATCCGCAACGATCGGCTTCAAAGCGGATACGGATGCGGTCGCAGACAATGTGCAGTCGCTGGTCAACGTCTACAACAACATGATCCAGCTCGGTCACAATTACCACGGCAGTCAGGAGTCCGGCAAGCTTCTCCACGATATGGAGAGCGTTGCAAAGTCCTATTTCAACGAGTTGGAATCCATCGGGCTGAATCTGCAGCAGGACGGATCGATCCAGATTGACAAGAACCTGTTGACCGACGCCGTTTCCGCACCGGACGCACGCGAAAGTTTTCGTACCCTGAACAATTTCAAAAACGGTCTTCAACACAAAGCCACCCAGGCTTCCATCGACCCGATCAGCTATGTCAGCAAAGTCCTGATTGCCTACAAGAATCCGGGGCACAATTTTGCGGCGGCTTATCACTCTTCGGTGTATTCCGGTCTGATGCTTGATACCTATTGTTAAAAGGAATTGCCGCAATAAGCGTAATCCTCTTTGGGGTGATAAGTAATATTACAGAAATACCAGAGAACAAAAAAGTTCCAGAATAAACAGATGGCGGCAAATCTTTGAAGCAAAATTCACGTATTTCTTCCATGCCGTGGCTGGCATCCCATTCCG
>OMGJ01000273.1_pt1 | contig 35505 bp, 28 predicted proteins | sample 1645811 | NCBI WGS metagenome assembly OMGJ01 (sample SAMN05578589, study PRJEB25193) | human gut metagenome | biome: Human Microbiome; feature: human-associated habitat; material: feces | host: Homo sapiens | place: USA:Birmingham | reverse complement strand
GTAGAGCACTTGACTTTTAATCAAGTTGTCCGGGGTTCGAATCCCCGATGCTTCATTAATAGCGGAAATCTTCTGTGAGGTTTCCGCTATTTTATTGCTTTTGCAGAGTGCGAGAATGATTTTTCAGGTACACTCTGAGAATATGAGAAAATGCGGATATGGCGGAATTGGCAGACGCGCTGGTTTTAGGTACCAGTGGGCTTCCCGTGCAGGTTCAAGTCCTGTTATCCGCATCCAAAAAAAAGCACCGGTTAAAACGGTGCTTTTTTGTTTTACAGACATGGTTTTTTGTTGTATAGTTAAGTTATAAACAGGACAGGGAGATTTTGACTATGGATATACAGAAATTTCAGCAGAAACTTACAGAGGTGTGCGAACTTGGAGAGAAGAATGGCAAAGTGTTGAAACCGGAACAGATAAAGGAATGCTTTGGCGAACTTGATCTGGACAAGTCACAGCTGATCAAGATATTACAGTATTTAAAATTAAAAGGTATTTCCATTGAAGGTGCGGAGGAGATTTCAGCAGCATCTCAGACCGGCCCGGAAGAAGTATCCGAAGAAAAAGAAGAAAAAGTTCCTCTGACAGCAGAGGAAGAGGCATATCTGAAAGAATATCTGGAAGGTCTTGAAGAACAGGAGCAGGGAGAGAGAAGTGCGGAAGAACTTTTTGAACTGATTTCAAAGGGAGATGCTCTGGCACAGGCAGAGCTGTCACAGAAGTATCTGCGTGCAGCAGCCGAAATGGCGGTTGAAATGAACTGTGAGGAGATTTTTATCGCTGATCTGATTCAGGAGGCAAATATAAGCCTTCTGATGGCTCTGGGAGAGGAAGAACCGGAAGAGAAAGATGAGAAATGGCTGCTTGGACGTATCCGGTGTGGGATCCGCCATGCTATCGAGGAGCAGACACAGAGGAAATTTGAGGATGACTATCTGGTAGCAAAGGTGGAGAAGCTGGAAGCGGCAGTCCGGGAACTCACAGAGGATGAAGAGGATGAAAGTTCAAAGTTCAGTGTAGAGGAGCTGGCAATCATTCTTGATATGGATGAAGAAGAGATCAGGGATGTGCTGCGGCTTACAGGTGATGACAAATAATGCAGTGATGTAGCATTACGGGAAAGGAGAGGGTGATTATGAGTATTCCAACACCACACAACAGTGCAAAGAAAGGTGATATTGCAAAGAAGGTTCTGATGCCGGGAGATCCGCTGCGTGCGAAGTATATTGCGGAGACATATCTGGAGAATCCGGTATGTTTTAACACAGTGAGAAATATGTTTGGTTATACCGGAACTTATAAGGGTGAGCAGATATCTGTCATGGGTAGCGGTATGGGGATGCCATCTATGGGTATTTACAGTTATGAGCTTTATAATTTTTATGATGTAGAGAAGATCATTCGTATTGGTTCTGCAGGTGCGTTGCAGGATGATGTAAGCGTAATGGACGTTGTGATCGCTATGAGTGCATGTACGGATTCAAATTATGCAAGCCAGTATCAGCTGCCGGGGACTTTTGCTCCTACAGCAAGTTATGAACTGGTTGCAAGGGCTGTAGAGGTTGCGAAGGAGCAGGGTACACCGGTTCGCGTGGGTTCTGTTGTATCTTCGGATGCGTTCTATGGAGATAATCCGGAGAGTTCGAAGGCATGGAGAAAGATGGGGGTTCTCTGTGTGGAGATGGAGTGTGCGGCGCTGTTTATGAATGCTGCGAGAGCCGGTAAGGAGGCATTGGGGATTCTTACGATTTCGGATCATGTTTTCAGGGATGAGGCAATTTCTGCGGAGGCCAGACAGACTTCGTTTAACAGGATGATGGAGATTGCTTTAGGAATTTAAAAGATAATCCTGGTATAAAAAGGTTCTTTGGCTGGTATGTGGGAATGCTGGTCAGAGGGCTTTTTTTAATTCAGTAGGGACGCGTCAAAAAATATTTCATTTCATATGCGGTTTCGGACACTAAGATATTCTAAGCCGTCAAAAATCTGCTAAAAGCATGAGCCATCAAGGACAAACTCGCTTCGCTCAGACAGTGTCCTTGATGGCTCATAACGCAGATTTTTGGCGGCTAAGAATATCTAAGTATCCTGCAAATGCACATGAAATGAAATATTTTTCGATGCTGTTTTTTCATATGGAATGAATGAAATTTTGGCTACGTTACTGAGAACGGAGTGAGCAGTAACAGTTAATGACGACTGTTCTCAAGAAGAGCGATTGAAAAATTTTCCATATTGTGTTAATATCAAAACAATATGGGAGGTATTTTGAATGCAAATTAGAAAATCGGCGGAGGATTATTTGGAGGCAATTTTGGTGTTGTCTAAACAGGGGGGCGGTGTTCGTTCTATTGATATTGCGACGATGCTTGGGGTATCGAAACCGAGTGTGAGTCATGCGATGAAGCTGTTACGTGAGGATGGCTATATCGCGATGGATCGTTATGGTACGGTGACGCTTCTGGATAAAGGGGCTCAGATTGCAACGCATATTTATGAACGCCATACAGTGTTGAGTAAGATGTTGGAACGTCTCGGCGTAAGCCCGGAAGTTGCAAAAGAAGATGCGTGTAAGTTAGAGCATGACCTGAGCGATGAGAGTTTTACTAGGATAAAGGAGCACTTCCACAAGGTGATTGGGGAAGTTGAATAGCGGATAAAATAAACTCCCCCCGTCGGATGAATTTCTGACGAAGTGGGGAGTTTGTTTTTTAAAGTTAGTCATCTACTATTTCTGTTACATAGCTTCCATGCCCGTCTATAGCAATAACTTTTTCTTTTCCATCTTCTGTTTGAAATATCCATGGAGCAGAATAAGGATTACGAAAAAAGGCTTACAACGAATGGTGGTGTGGTACAATGCTGTAGAAAGAAGAATGCTGGAAAGCCGTATAGTCGTATGAAGGAGAAACTCACATGCAGTTTGATGAGAGGAAAGAGGGAATAGACCCTCTGACCTACTCTGCATATTATTCTGTCTGCTTCTGTGGAAGCTGTGCAAGGATGATAGCAGCAAACATGATGACACATCCAAGGATTTCTTTAGTACTTAGTTGCTGTCTGAGGATGATCCATCCGGCTAGGACAGAGATGCAGGATTCCAGGCTGAGTATCAGGGATGCTACAGTTGGGTTCATGTTTTTCTGACCGATAATCTGCAAGGTGTAAGCTACTCCGCATGACATGACACCTGCGTAGAGGATTGGCTGCCATGCTGCCAGGATGGATGAGAGTTCCGGATGCTCAAGGAGCAGAGCGGGAATGCCGGAAAGGATACCACATGTCAGGAACTGAATGCAGGAGAGCTTTACTCCGTCTACTTTTGGAGAAAAGTAGTCGATGACTAGTATGTGCAGTGAAAATAGAAATGCGCATACCAGTACGAGCAGATCTCCTTTTCCGATAGAAAATCCATCTGTGATGCACAGGAGATAAAGTCCGATCAGAGCCATTGCAACGGCAGCCCAGATAAATTTCGTGCATTTTTTGCCAAGGAACAGTCCGATGACAGGGACGATCACAATATAACAGGCAGTGATAAAGCCGGCTTTTCCGACGGTTGTATACTTGATGCCAAACTGTTGGAAATTGCTTGCCAGACAGAGGCAGATACCGCAGGCGATACCGCCGATAATCAGAGTTTTTTTCTCCTGCATATTGGATACAGTATTACTTGAGGTGTCAGATCTGCCAGATGCTTTGGAAGCAGAATCTGAAGGAGAGTTTCTCTTTTTCAGAATAAAAATCAGTGGAATCAGAACGACTGCTCCGATAAGGGAACGGACGGCATTAAAAGTAAAGCCTCCTACGTATTTCATTCCTACGCTTTGAGCCACAAAAGCGATACCCCAGATGATCGCTGCGAGAAGCAGGAGCAGGGAATTTTTTAATGGAATCTGTTGTTTTTGCATGATGTGTGTAATCCTTCCTTATATTAATGTGTAAATAGAATGTATAAAATGTGGATAAAACAAAATATTTATTCATTCAGTGTGGACAGAAGCACTGAAATTTTGTAACTGTTCAGTGCCCTCATAGTTATAAAATGTTTCAAATATATTTTAAGAGTGCCGGTGCCTTATTGATCTGAAAATGAAGAAACACTTTCATAATTATACATCATAAATGTAAAAAGAGAAAGAAGATTGTAGAAATAAAAAGAAGCCTCTGCAGGAGACTTCTTTTTGTAAATGTGTATCTGATATTTATATCAGATAAAGATATATTTCAAAATAAACAATACAGCCAGTACATACATCAGTACGCTGATTTTCTTTTCCTTAGCTTTACCTGTAACAACGTTGATGATCACATAGGAGATAACACCCATGGAGATACCTTCAGAAATGCTGTACAGGAATGGCATTGCGATGATCGCGATAAATGCTGGGATGGCTTCGGTCAGGTCGTTGAAATCAATCTTGGTTACTGATGTGAGCATCAGGAATCCAACGATGATCAGAGCCGGTGCTGTGGCAAAGGACGGGATTGCCAGGAAAATCGGGGATAACAGCAGTGATAATCCGAAGAGGATGGCTGCTATCAGGGAAGTAAGTCCTGTACGTCCGCCTTCAGCAACACCGGAAGCACTCTCTACGAAAGTAGTAACTGTGGAAGTACCACACATAGCACCTACTGTAGTTCCTACTGCGTCAGAAAGAAGAGCACCTTTGATGTTTGGAAGTTTGCCTTCTTTGTCAAGCATATCAGCTTTGGAAGCAACACCAATCAGTGTTCCAAGTGTATCGAACATATCTACAAACAGGAATGCAAACATAATGACTACGAAATCAAGTGTGAAGACAATGGAGAAGTCCATTTTCATAAATGTGGGAGCCATGCTTGGAATGGAGATTCCGTTTGAAAAATCAGGCAGGAGGCTGAACCAGCCGGCTGCAGGATCAGGTTTGTAAAGTCCTGTCAACTGACAGATAATGCCAAGTCCCCATGTGATCAGGATACCCCAGAGAATGTTTCCTTTTACACTCTTAACAAGAAGGATGGCGGTGATGAGAAGTCCAATCAGCGCCAGAAGAACTGTAATTCCTTCTGTATTGAAGGTTCCGCCGGAAACGGAGGATTTAAAGGAAAATACACTTACCAGAGTGGAGTCGTTGTTAACTACGATCTTAGCATTCTGCAGTCCGATGAAAGCAATAAACAGTCCGATACCAACAGATACTGCATGCTTCAGGTTCATTGGGATCGCATTGAAAATTGCCTCACGCACATTGGTCAGAGATAACAGGATAAAAATAATACCCTCTACAAATACAGCTGCCAGTGCCTGCTGCCAGCTGTAACCCATGCCAAGAACAACAGTGTAGGCAAAGTAGGCATTCAGGCCCATGCCAGGTGCAAGAACGAATGGATAATTAGAAAGCGCAGCCATCAGACAGGTGGCAATAAAGGATGACAGTGCGGTCGCTGTAAAAACAGCTCCTCTGTCCATGCCGGATGCTTCCAGAATGTTTGGGTTTACAGCCAGAATGTATGCCATTGTCATGAATGTGGTAATACCTGCCATAACTTCGGTCTTTACATCTGTGTGGTTCTCTTTGAGATGGAATAATTTGTCAAGATTCATAATCTTTCCCCCTTTTGATTTTAAAAATTGCCGGCCGTTTTGTGGTGCCTCAGATAATCATCCCGAAAAAACAGGGTGAAACTCCTGGAATCAATCGTCCCGGCATATCGTTTTGTTAACGATATGCCGGAAAAACACCATCAGAATCTGTATTTCCTGCAGTTACAGAATCTTTCTTCCGGCTACATATTTAGCGGTAATATTGCGGTCATCGGAAAGGTAGATCAGTCTTTCAAGTCTGTCCTTCGGAGAGAGCTTCAGTGGAGTTGGAATAGTGCTGTCATTAAGCACAACCGCATCAAATTCATACCCCTCCTTAAAGCTTCCAACCTTTCCAAAGAAGGAACCGCCTCCTTCTGTTCCCATATAAAAGGCTTCTTCAACAGTGAGCGGCTTCATGGAAGAATCAACCAGCCGCCAGTACAGCTTGGAAACCTGAATAGCATCAGCCATGGCACGCAGAATAGAAACGGAAGTTCCACCTGCAATGTCAGATCCCAGTCCGATGTGTAAACCTTCGTCCAGATAACGTCTCACAGGAGAGATACCTGAGGCGAGATTTGTGTTAGACTGCGGACAATGAGCAATATAAACGCCCTGCTTTTTCATAAGGGCAATTTCTTCATCCGAAGAATGAACACAATGAGCCATAATCGTCGGACAGTCACCGCCGAAAAGATCAAACTGGCTATATGCTTCTCCATAAAAATGTGTATTCGGGCAAAGCTCCTTCACCCAGGCAATTTCACTGAAATTCTCAGAAAGGTGAGACTGCATCGGCAGATGATACTTTTTCTGAATCTCCGAAAGCTTCTCCATCAGCTCATCAGAACAGGACGGAGTAAATCTCGGGGTAAGGATTGGTTTTACATTTTCAAACTTATCAAGCGTATCCTCAATCCACTGAATCGTAGCATCAGCAGAAGCCTGAGCACTCTCTTCCTGCAGCTGCGGAGAACCATTGCGGTCCATATTTACCTTGCCGACCATAGCCTTTATTCCGGTTTTATCCAGTTGTTCCATCAGGATCTCGGTAGCAGGGACATGCAGAGTTCCGAAAATACATGCTCTTGTATTCGGGCTCTTCTTCATATCCTCAGCGAAAACAGAATAAGCCTCTTTTGCAAACTCTGTATTTTCATAACGCGCTTCCTGCGGAAAAGTATAAGTATTCAGCCAGTCCAGCAGCTCAAGATCCATACCCGAGGCACGAAACGTATACTGCGGAGCATGAAGATGCAGATCAGTCAGTCCCGGAATGATCAGCTCATCGCCAAAATCTGTACATGAGATTCCTGCAAATTTCTCAGGAAGCTCATCAAACACCCCTGCACATCGCCCATCTTCACATACTAAATATCCATTTTCAGTGATGGAAAGTTCTGTCAGAGAATTACTGTAGCAAATTGTTCCCTTTAAAACAAAAGTCCGCTCGTTCATAACCATACCTCCTTTTTGTGGTTAAGGAAAGGCAAAAAAAATCTACCGATGCTGCCTTTACCTCATTCTTTCTCCCTGGGGAGAGAACTTATAGACAACTATTACGGTAGTTGGTAGAAACGTCCAACCGATTATGGACATATATAAGTTTACTTATATTGTTTATAAAATGATTATAAAATATTTGTAGTTAACTGTCAATTCCTTTCTGCAATTTAATTTAATATTCTTTTTGCATTGCTATTTGATAATTCATAGTCTATAAAGCATTTTACAGGCAGAATTTATATAAAGTATATGATATCCCATGTGAACTTATACAATCTCTTTTATATTTAAAGTTTTTCTTATTCATGTAGGCTTTTAACATGCGAATTGATGCGATATTTTCCACCTTCCAATTACCAGCTTAGAAAAATATTTTATCTGCTATGCATTTGCAGGCATCTTAGAGATTCTTAGTCCTCTTAAATCTGCGTTATGAGAAGAAAAGTCCATTGCCTGAGCACCAGCGAGCAATCATAGACTTTTCTTCTCATGCTTTTAGCAGATTTCAGATGACTTAGAATCTCTTAGATGCCGAAACCGCATAGCAGATAAAATATTTTTCTAAGCGTCCGTTTTTGTGGAAAATATGATATAATACTCTCCAATATCAAAAAGAAAGGAAAAACAAACATGCAGCTAGACAAAGAAAACATGAAAAAAATCCGATGGCTCATCGCATTCGCAATTCTCTTATACCTGGGTGTCCAGAACCTGCACATAGTCATCAGCACTGTCAGAGTTCTGCTTGGCTTTCTCTTTCCGTTCATCATTGGCTTTGGAATCGCTTTTATCCTCAATATTCCAATGAAATTCATAGAACATCATCTGTTCGGAAAAGCCTTGAAACAAGAGAAAAAAACAGCACAAAAACTGTCAAGGCCGGTCAGCCTGGTGCTTTCTATCTGCTTTGTGATCTGTATAATCGTGATCGTTATGCTGGTAGTAGTACCGGAACTGGGGGCAACATTCGTAAATATAGCGAAAAAGATAGAAGAAAACATTCCGGTCTTCCAGAAATGGATCGACAATGTATTCGGAAACAATCCGGAAGTTGTGAAATGGGCGCAGTCTCTTGACATTGAGCCGGGAAAAATAATCGATTCTGTACTCGGCGTACTGAAGAACGGAGTCAATAACATTGTTTCCTCCACAGTGTCCATCACCATGGGACTTCTGACTACTGCAATGAATGTATCCATTGGCTTTGTATTCGCCTGCTATGTCCTTTTGCAGAAAGAAAAGCTCCTGCAGCAGATAAAAAAAGCAATGTACGCAATGTTCCCGGAAAAACCGGTCAGATACCTGGCACATGTATGGAATCTGGCAAACAGGATTTTTTCCAGCTTTATTACCGGACAGTGTATCGAAGCTGTGATTCTTGGAAGTATGTTCTTTGTATCCATGACAATCCTGCATTTTCCATATGCAATGCTGGTGGGTGTCCTGATTTCATTTACAGCATTGATCCCGCTGTTTGGCGGAATTATCGGATGTTGGGTAGCATTTTTTCTGATCCTTATGATAAGTCCTGTAAAAGCAGTTCTGTTTCTGGGACTTTTCCTTATCCTGCAGCAGATAGAAGGAAACCTGATCTATCCTCATGTGGTAGGTGGTTCTGTCGGGCTTCCATCCATCTGGGTACTGGTAGCTGTAACACTTGGCGGCAGTCTGATGGGAATTGCGGGAATGCTGATCTTCATTCCGACAGTATCTGTCATCTATACACTTTTCAGAGAGTGGGTATATGCCCGTCTTGAGAAAAAACAGCTTGTTTTATGACGAAATGATTCGTGATGTGTAGAAAGATGTATTATTGTCCGGATAAACTTGGTAACAAATTTGTAAAAGGACTGTAAATCAGTGTAAGGTCTCTGTAATTGTAATTAATTCGATATTTCTGTATTATAGTGATATCTGGTTAAAAATGGAAGGAGATCTTAAGATGGACATCTTAAAAGGTAAACGTTATGATATTATGAATGTGCTTTGGGAAGAGGGAAGACCATTGTCTGCTTTTGAGATCAATGACATTGCACCGGAACTGAAAATGCCGACAGTAAGAAGATGCCTGGAGCTTCTTTTGAAAGAGAACCTGATCCAGGTTGCGGGAACTTCAATGAACGGCAAGGTGTATGCAAGAAATTATACCCCTCTTCTTTCAAGAGAGGATTATTTAAAGGGAAATGCCAAAAGCAGAAAGATTAATCCGGTGGAAATGATGAATGCGCTTCTGGAATCTGATGGGATTACAGTGGAAGAGCTGGAAAAACTTCAGGAGCTTATCGATAAGAAACGTGCGGAACTGGAAAGCAGATAATCATAAACATAGCAGATAAAAACGGACATGGCCATCTGGCTGTGTCTTTTTTATGCCATTTTTTACAGAATTGCAATACTGTATCAGGTAATAAAAACAGCCAGATGAATAAAGTGTCCATCTGGCTGAAGCTGTCTGTTATAAATTAATTATTTCTTGTTCTGCTCAACTTCTTTTAACATCATAGCGCGAACTTTCAGTGGAAGTCCGAACAGTGTGATGAATCCATCTGCATCGTGGTGGTCATAGAGGTCACCTGTTGTGAAAGATGCAAGAGATTCATTGTACAGGCTGTATGGAGAAGTTGTACCGGCTTTGATGATATTGCCTTTGTACAGTTTGAATTTCACTTCACCTGTTACATATTTCTGTGTGGATTCAACGAATGCCTGGATTGCCTCGCGAAGTGGTGTATACCATTTTCCTTCGTAAACAACCTGAGCGAACTGGCTGCCAAGTTTCTTCTTGGTTTCCATTGTCTCGCGGTCAAGTGTAAGTTCTTCGAGCTGTTCATGAGCTGCCATCAGGATGGTTCCGCCAGGAGTCTCATATACGCCACGTGATTTCATACCAACAACACGGTTTTCAACGATATCAACGATACCGATACCGTTCTCGCCGCCTAATTTGTTAAGCTCAGTGATGATTTCGGAAACTTTCATTTCTTTGCCGTTTAATGTTTTCGGAACACCCTGCTCGAATGTCATGGTAACTTCTGTTTCTTTATCAGGGGCTTTCTCAGGTGTAACACCTAAAACAAGCATATTGTCATAATTTGGAGCCTGTGAAGGATCTTCCAGTTCCAGACCTTCATGGCTGATATGCCATAAGTTTCTGTCACGGCTGTAGCTGTGGCTTGCATCGAATGGAAGGTCGATTCCGTGAGCTTTACAGAATGCGATCTCATCTTCACGTGACTGCATGGTCCATTTGTCTGTCATACGCCATGGAGCGATGATCTTGATGTCAGGAGCAAGAGCTTTGATGCCAAGTTCGAAACGGATCTGGTCATTACCTTTACCTGTAGCACCGTGGCAGATGGCAACTGCGCCTTCTTTACGTGCAATCTCAACTAATTTCTTAGCGATTGCCGGACGGGCCATGGATGTACCAAGGAGATATTTGTGTTCGTATACAGCACCTGCCTGTACACATGGAACAATGAAGTCATCACAGAATTCATCTACGATATCTTCGATATATAGTTTGGAAGCACCGGAAAGCTTTGCTCTTTCATCCAGTCCGTCCAGTTCGTTTCCCTGACCGCAGTTTACGCAGCAGCAGACAACATCGTAATCAAATGTTTCTTTTAACCATGGGATTAAGGCTGTGGTATCAAGACCGCCTGAGTATGCTAAAACGACTTTTTCTTTCATGATTGTATTCCTCCTGAAATTGGATTTTATTATTTTCCTGATTTGTAAAAATTTCCTGAGATATCCGTTTGCCGAAAGTAAATGAATAGGTCGGGAGTTCAGCGCATTATTTTTGAATAAATGCGGTAATTTCTGATTGAAATTTTTGAATAAATATTCAATACGGAACAAGATGATTTCGTGTGATTCCGCTTAACAAGTGATAATATACACCTTTTTTTATAAATATGCAATAGAAAAATGCAAAAAAGTTTTATCTGTTTTTGCATAAATATGCAACATAATATAGGAAAAGACAGGGGGAAATCCGTGAACTGAAATAAAATCCATGTAAAAACATTGAAAAATGACTATTGCATATTATGCAGGTAAGATGTATAATTAGTCCAGCACTCTGATAGAGTAAAGTTTTACTATGAAATGAAGACCGCCGGATGAGGCGAAGATGGAGGAAATTATTATGATTAAAGCAGGAATTATCGGTGCCACAGGATATGCAGGTAACGAGATCGTGAGACTGCTTCTGGGACATAAAGATGTGGAAGTTGCGTGGTATGGTTCAAGAAGTTACATTGACCAGAAATATGCAGATGTTTATCAGAACTTTTTTAAACTGGTAGATGCGAAATGTATGGATGATAATATGGAAGCATTAGCTGATGAAGTGGATGTGATCTTTACAGCTACTCCTCAGGGACTCTGTGCTTCTTTAATTAATGAAGGAATTCTTTCCAAGGCGAAAGTTATTGATCTGAGTGCGGATTTCCGTATTAAAGATGTGAAGAAATATGAGAAATGGTACGGAATTGAGCATAAAGCTCCGCAGTTTATTGATGAGGCGGTTTATGGTTTGTGTGAGATTAATCGTGAGGAGATTAAGAAGGCAAGATTGATTGCGAATCCGGGATGTTATCCTACATGTTCCACACTTTCTATTTATCCGCTGATTAAAGAGGGACTGATCGATCCGTCTACCATTATTATTGATGCGAAGTCCGGTACTTCAGGAGCAGGACGTGGAGCGAAGGTTGCCAATCTGTTCTGTGAAGTAAATGAGAATATTAAGGCTTATGGTGTTGCTACTCACAGACATACACCTGAGATTGAGGATCAGCTTGGTTATGCGTGTGGTAAGGAAGTGCTGATCAATTTTACACCTCATCTGATTCCTATGAATCGTGGTATTCTTGTGACTGCTTATGCTTCTCTGACTAAGGATGTTTCTTATGAAGAGGTGAAGGCAGTTTATGATAGGTATTATGAGAATGAGACTTTCGTTCGTGTGCTGGATAAGGATGTTTGTCCGCAGACTAAGTGCGTGGAGGGAAGTAATTATGTGGATGTGAACTTTAAGATCGATCCGAGAACTCACAGAGTTATTATGATGGGGGCTATGGATAATCTGGTGAAAGGTGCGGCGGGACAGGCTGTGCAGAATATGAATCTGATGTTTGGATTTAAGGAGGCTGAGGGACTGTTGCAGGTGCCGATGTGTCCATGATAGATTAATGGGAAGGGACGCTCCGGAAATTATTTGTTTTTGAACGCGGTTTCGGGGCTTAGTAACTCTAAGTGTTCAGAAATTTGCTAAAAGCGTGGAAAAAAAGCTCAAACTCGCTGCGCTCAGACAGTGAGCTTTTTTTCCACAACGCAAATTCCTGAGCACTAAGAGTTACTACAGTCCCTGCAAATGCGTTCAAAAACAAATAATTTCCGGAGCTGACTTTTCCAGTAACTGGATGGCGACTGTGCAGGGGACCTGCGGCAGTCTGGGGAAGTTGTGGATATGTAAGGAGGATTTGATTATGAAGATTATAGATGGTGGCGTTACGGCGGCTAAGGGATTTAAGGCAGCTGCGGCTGCGGCTGAGATTAAGTATAAGGGCAGAACGGATATGGCTATGGTTTACAGTGAGGTGCCATGTGTGGCTGCGGGGACTTTTACTACCAATGTGGTGAAGGCTGCGCCTGTTAAATGGGATCAGGATATTGTTTATAATCATCCGTCTGCACAGGTGGTGATCTGTAACAGTGGTATTGCCAATGCATGTACTGGTGCAGAAGGGTATGGTTATTGTAAGGAGACTGCAGATGCGGCTGCTGAGATTCTTGGGGTGGCTGCTGACAGTGTGCTGGTTGCTTCTACAGGTGTGATTGGTATGCAGGTTCCCATTGACCGTATTAAGAATGGTGTGAAGATGATGGCGCCGAAGCTGGATGGTTCTCTGGAGGCTGGTACTGAGGCTGCGAAGGCGATCATGACTACTGATACCAAAAAGAAAGAGGTTGCTGTTCAGATTGAAATTGGCGGTAAGACGGTTACTGTTGGTGGTATGTGTAAGGGTTCCGGTATGATCCATCCCAATATGTGTACCATGCTTGGGTTTGTTACTACTGATGCGAAGATTTCCAAGAAGATGCTGCAGGAAGCGTTAAGTGAGGATGTTAAGGATACTTACAATATGGTTTCTGTTGATGGAGATACTTCTACTAATGATACAGTTCTTCTTCTGGCCAATGGTCTGGCTGAGAATCCGGAGATCACAGAGAAGGGTGAGGATTACGAAACTTTCAAGGCTGCGCTGAATTATATCAATACTACTCTGGCGAAGAAGATTGCAGGTGACGGAGAGGGTGCGACTGCGCTGTTTGAGGTGAAGATCATTGGTGCAGAGTCTAAGGAACAGGCAGTTACACTGAGTAAGTCTGTTGTTACTTCTTCTCTGACAAAGGCTGCTATCTACGGACATGATGCAAACTGGGGAAGAATCCTGTGTGCTATGGGATATTCCGGTGCGAAGTTTGATCCTGAGAAGGTGGATCTGTTCTTTGAGAGTAAGGCTGGTAAGATCCAGATTATTGAGAATGGTGTGGCTGTGGATTACAGTGAAGAAGAGGCAACGAAGATTCTTTCTGAGGAAGCTGTCACAGCAATCGCTGATGTGAAGATGGGTGATGCCACAGCAACTGCATGGGGCTGTGACCTGACTTATGATTATATAAAAATCAATGCAGATTACCGTTCATAACAAAATTCTGTGAATAAGGGTGATTTTAACCGAATCAGGTAAGTCTCCTGCTTTAATTGCGAAAAGCAATAAGCAGGGATGGAGACCAGACATTGACTGGAAAAAGGAGAGAATAATGGTTAATCAGAAATATTTAGATAAAGCGGAGGTGCTGATCGAGGCGCTTCCTTATATTCAGAGATTTAATCGTAAGATTGTAGTTGTAAAGTACGGCGGAAGTGCCATGCTGGATGATGAACTGAAGAAGAATGTGATCAAGGATGTTGTTCTTCTGAAACTGGTTGGTTTCAAACCGATCATCGTTCATGGCGGCGGTAAGGAAATCAGCCGCTGGGTTGGCAAGGTAGGTATGGAGCCGAAATTTATTAATGGTCTTCGTGTAACAGATAAAGATACTATGGAGATCGCAGAGATGGTTCTTGCGAAGGTGAACAAGGAACTGGTTGCCATGGTGGAATCTCTTGGTGTAAATGCTGTTGGTATCAGTGGTAAAGACGGTGGTCTGCTGAAATGCCGCAAGAAACAGACAGAGGGCGGAGACATCGGATTTGTTGGTGAAGTTACAAAGGTTGAGCCGAAGATTCTGGAGGATCTTCTGGAGAAAGATTTCCTGCCGATCATTTTCCCGGTAGGTTATGACGATGAGTTCGCTACTTATAATATTAATGCGGACGATGCGGCATGTGCCATTGCAGAGGCTGTTCATGCCGAGAAGCTTGCATTCCTTTCTGATATTGAAGGCGTTTATAAAGACAAGGATGATCCGTCCAGCCTGATCTCTGAACTTCATGTAGATGAAGCACAGAAACTGATCGATGACGGTTATGTAGGCGGAGGTATGATTCCGAAGCTGAAAAACTGTATTGATGCCATTGAAGAAGGCGTTAACAGAGTCCATATCCTTGACGGAAGAATTCCTCACAGCTTACTGCTGGAGATCTTTACAAACAAAGGTATTGGTACTGCGATTCTGAGAGAAGACGGGGAGAAATATTACAATGAACATGAATGAACAGATGAAGGAATCCGAAGAGAGTATCCTTCACACCTATAATCGTTTTCCTGTTGTTTTTGAAAAGGGACAGGGATGTTATTTATATGATTCCGAGGGAAAGGAATATCTGGATTTTGCAGCAGGTATTGCTGTAAATTCTCTGGGATATCACTATCCGGGATATGATGAAGCATTAAAAGATCAGATTGATAAGCTGATGCATATTTCCAACTTATATTACAATGAGCCGATCATTGAAGCAGGTGCGAAGCTGGTAAAGGCAAGTAAAATGAGCAAGGCATTCTTTACTAACAGTGGTACAGAAGCAATCGAAGGTGCTTTAAAAGCAGCTAAGAAATATGCATATGTACGTGACGGACATGCAGATCATGAGATTATTGCCATGAACCATTCCTTCCATGGAAGAAGTATCGGAGCACTTTCCGTGACAGGAACTGCTCATTACAGAGAGCCCTTTGAGCCTCTGATGGGTGGTGTGAAGTTTGCGGATTTTAATGACCTTGAGAGCGTAAAGGCTCAGATCACAGATAAGACCTGCGCAATTATCACTGAGGTTGTTCAGGGTGAGGGTGGTATCTATCCGGCGAAGAAGGAATTTCTGGAAGGTCTGCGTCAGATCTGTGATGAGAAAGATATTATGCTGATCTTCGATGAGATCCAGTGCGGTATGGGAAGAACCGGACATTATTTTGCATGGCAGGCATACGGTGTACAGCCGGATATTATGACAAGTGCCAAGGCTCTTGGATGTGGTGTGCCGGTAGGTGCGTTTGTACTGAGCGAAAAAGCTGCCAAAGCTTCTCTGGAGCCAGGTGATCATGGTACAACTTACGGTGGAAACCCATTTGTATGTGCCGCAGTCAGCAAGGTATTTGACATTTATGAGAATGATAAGATCATTGAACATGTACAGGAAATGACTCCATATCTGGAACAGAAACTGGATGAAATTGTTGCAAAACATGAATGCGCTGCAACAAGACGAGGCATGGGCTTCATGCAGGGAATCGTGATCCAGGGCCGCCCGGTTGGTGAAGTTGTAAAGGCTGCTCTTGCAAAAGGACTGCTGGTGATCTCCGCAGGCAGTGATGTACTGAGGATCGTACCTCCGCTTGTGATCACAAAAGAACACATCGACAAGATGGCTGCAATTCTGGATGAGTGTATGGAATAATTTTACATACTTCAAGAGATAGTTTAACCGAATCAAGCAAGTAGCAAAGCGGATAAAATCATCCGCTTGACATGAATCTGAATATTTTACAAAATGCTCCGGATATAATCAGTTATCGATTATATCCGGAGCATTATTTTTGCAGAGAAAATACTATCTTTATAGGTAAAGTCACAGGCACCTCCGTTTTTGTCGGTAATGTGGCGGACAGATTCGATTCCTATGCCGTTTCCTGAGCGTTTGGAGGATTGGAAAATATTGTTTTTTTGCTGTATTTTGCCATTGAAGGTATTCTCCACATGGATCAGAAGGAAATGATTATGGTGGGGATAAACTTCCACATTAATCTTTCTGCGGGCGGGCGCTGTTTTTACACTTGCCTGGATGGCATTTTCCAGCAGATTGGAAAACACAAGGCACAGATTAATCTCATCTATGGAAAGATCAGCAGGCAGGGAAACCAGTGCATGAAAAGGAATGTTTTCTCTTTCTGCAATGGTGGAATAATATCCGAAAACACTGTCAACAGCCTGATTTTCACAGAAATGCAGGTTATAGCCAGAGATTTTGCCGGTTGCAGCAGAGAGATATTCTTTAATTTTTTCTATGTCACCCTGTTCTGCCAGAGTGGACAGACGGACAAAATGATGGCGGATATCGTGACGTGCCTGCCTTGCTTCTTCAATGGCCATGCAGAGATTCTCGTATCTTTCCTGTTGAAGGGAAAGAAAATGGTTCTCCTGCTGAAGTCTGGCATTTCTGTTCAGGCTGACTGCCATCATAAGAAACATAACATAAAACAGAAGTAGGATTATGAGCAGTACAAGACTGAAAACAATATAACACTGCAGGACTCGCCCGGTATATAAAGTACCGCGGTATTTAGGAATCATAAAAAGATTCACTCCGATGAAGATTACCGGAAGGATCCAGAATACATACCAAGTTTGAGCAAAGTTCTCGTCTGTGACCATTGTCTATACACAGTGGCAGGCAGGATACCAGGCTGCCAGAACAAACAGCAGGCAGATGACATTATAGAAAATTCCGGCACCAGTGTGCAGCCACAGTTCGTTTTCTGTAATATGCAGGTCAGCAGTCATAAGTGCATTGACTGCCCGGGACAGACTTTTGACACATGTAAAAACTGCGAAGACTGCCAGAAAAATACTGGCGGATTTCCAGACAGAGATTTTTAATGTTTTATGGTAAATGAGCATAATGACAGGCAGCAGAGGAAACAGGAACCATCTAGTCGGAATTTGCAGGGCACAGCAAACTGCCCCTCCCAAAATACAGATTCCCAGAAGAAGGGGAAGAAGCCATGCTGTTAGCTTAAGCGGTGTCTGCCTCAGATAGTTCTTTACAGGCAGATATGCCAGCAGTATGCCGGGAATGATTACGAAAAGTTCAAGTACAGGGCGAAGTATGTCAGTCATTTTAGGACCTCCTTTGGAACAGAAATTCCATAAATGTCTGTCTGGCATTTTTCAGCAGCTTCCGGCTGACAGGGACATTGCTTCCGTTATCAAGGCGAAAGCCTGTTCCGTCAAAATCAACTGCATGCTCCAGATTGATCACAACGCCCCGGTTACACCGATAAAAACGTGAGTCCATTTTCAGGGAGGTTATGAAGGAATCAAAGGACTGGCGGGTGACCAGTTCCCTTTCACCGGCAGTGTGGATGTGGATCATGTGGGAAAAATGCTCTGCGTAGATTATTTTCCGGAAGGGAATCTGAATATTACTGCCGTTTACCTTTACATCTATGTATTTCCCGGAATCCGGGATGCGGGAAAGGATTTCATCTGCCAGTACTGAAATATCATTTTCACTGTAGGGCTTTACAAGATAGTGGAGAGCCCGGACCTGAAATCCTTCTAATGCATGGTCAGTGGAAGTTGTTGTAAAGATCAGCAGACAGTCAGTATCTGATCTGCGAAGTTCTTTTGCTGTATCAATCCCGTTAGAACCATTCATATAAATATCCAGAAACACTACCGTGAAAGGACATTCCTTCGCTGCAGTGAGGAAAGTTTCTCCATTTTCATATTCAAATATATCTACGTGGACATTGCGCCTGGAAAATTGAGATTCCAGTCTGTTGCGAAGCAGTGTCCGTTCTTCTGAAATATCATCAACAATTGCAATTCTCATAGTAAATCTTCCTTTTTATTTTGTACCGGTAATGGTACGTTCTGGAAACAGTATATCACAAAAACAGGTGGCTGATTTACAATTCGTGCTATTTTTATTCCTTTCGTGACAGAATCATTGAAATAAATTTCTGCTTTCTTATAATGTGCTTAACAGGTACAGGAAAGAGTTTAACAGAAAAAAGGAGGGGTTTGGTGTACTGTATTGCTGTGTTGGCTGTCAATGAAAAAGAAGGACAGGATTATGCAAAATATATTATTGATTACTGTACTGAGAGAAGTATCTTTCCATTGGTTGAACTCTATCAGAACCAGGAAAGCTTTTTTGAACAGATACAGAAAACTGTGCCGGCTGTAGTGCTTCTTGCACTGCCCGGAGTGTCCGGACTGAATGCAGCAGAACATCTCCGCTCCTTATATCCGGGATGTGGTGTCATTTGGTGCAGTGACCTTGATTTTTCGCTTCATGCTTTCAGATTGCGGGTTGAGTATTTTTTTATGGAACCTGTGGACGAGCAGAAGATAAGAGAAGGTTTTTCTGTCTGGCTGAAACACAGTAAGGCAATGTAACAGGAATATTATTATGATTCAGGAGGAAATAATATGAAGAAAAGAGTTTTAATTCTTGCGATGGCAGCGTTTATGGTAACAGCTTCATCTGATTATACAATTAGTATTGTTCATGCGGAAGAGGCATCAGAACTTCCGGTCAAGGCACTTACACCGAAGGCTATGGATGTGAATCCTTATATGGCAGCAAGTGATTCCAATATTCATCATGACTGCTATAATACAGATTCAACAGATGAGGTATTGCCTGTTGATATTTATTCTGAGATCAATGTTTCTTATGAAAAAGTTAATCCCAATGCTTCCCCGGCAGTCTTTTTTGATTCCTATGGACATTCTGTGGTTCCGCTTCTGGGTGGCCTGGCGATCCGTGATATTAATGCAGATGAGGCACAGACCTTGGGCTATTTTTCACCAAAACAGCATGACAATGGAAGCTATCTGATACAGAGTTCATATTCTTTTGTAGATGAGAGCAATCGCATTGTGTGTCCGACGAACGATAATCGGGTACTTATGCTTAAGGCTACAGATGAGGAGGGAAATGTACTTCCGGAATTTGAGAAAGTGCTGGATATCGATATTAAAGCGGCAGCAGAGGCTGCACTTGGAAAAACACTGGATCAGAATCTGTTATCTGTAGTTTTTGATTATGAGGGAAATCTCTGGTTTGCAACAGGAGGCTTCCGCATTTATCCTGACAGAAAACAGCAGGGAACCTTTGGCTATGTTTCACGTGCAGCTATCGATAAGATCTTGAATGGAGAAGATGTGGATCTGTCAGATGCAGTGTTTGTATATGAACTGGAACCGGGAGAGGGTGCAGAGAATGGTATTGCGGCATCTAAGGAGGGTGCGGTCATTCTGACAAATCTGAAGTGTTATCTGCTCCAGGCGGATAATGGTGTGAAAAAAGTCTGGGAAACTTCCTATAAAAGTGTGGGTGCCAAGGAAAGCAAAGAAGGCGATGAGACGACAGGTGGCGGTCTTGCATGGGGAGGTGGATGTTCCCCGTCTCTGACTAAAGATCTGGTTATGTTTACAGATAATCAGGATCCGGTAAATCTTATTGCGGTGGATATGAAAACAGGAGAACAGGTTGCGAGTATGCCTGTTATAGATGAGCTTCCGGAAGGTACACAGGTGTCTGTGGAAAATTCTGCAATTGTATATGATGATGGAGAGGGAACAGTAAGCACGATCGTATGTAACTGGTTTGGTGCAGGAAGTGCGAAGCTTGGAGAAGCAGATAATGATTCCTCAATACAAAGCTATGAGAATATTTATGATGTGGGCTGGCTGAGACAGGGCAATAAAATGATCGCGCCGGGTATAGAACGTGTGGATACAGTTAAGACGGAGGACGGATATGAGATGAAGAGTATCTGGTGCAGAAGTGATCTGTCTGACACTTCCATGATGAAGCTGTCCACTGCAACAGGATATATTTACGGATATGTACAGAATCTGGAAACTGGTATGTGGCAGTATATCATGCTTGATTTTGAGACAGGCGAGACTGTATTTACCATGGATATTTCTGACAAACCGGGATACAATAACATGGCTATCGGTATGTATGCCGGGAATAGCGGAAATTCACTTTATTGTCCGACCGGTTATCTGGAACTTCTGAGACTTCAGGACAGGTTTGTATATCTGCCGGAAATGCCTTACCGCAAGGTGGATCTGGATCAGGCAATGCGCAATGTGTTAAGCCAGGAGAAATTTGAAGCAGACGGCGGCCAGGGAGATGTGGAAGGATGGCTGAACACGATCACAATTGAGAATGTACATCCGAATACGACCGTTGCAATACGTATGAAAGGAATCTCAGGGGAAACAGGTTCTATGAAGCTGTATGCATATGGCGCAGATGGTACCTTGAAAGAAGTTCCGGCAGAGAAATGGCATATCCAGACAGAAGATGGTGAAACACCGGATACATTATCCGAAGACGTACTGTATGAGGTACACATGACTGTGGAAGATGGTGGTGACTTTGATCTCAGCGAAACGGAAAAAGAGATTAAGATATCCGCTGTTCTGGGAATCTGAAGGAGATTCGATACAATAATATAACCTGATTTTCCGTTTTTGGGAGCTGTTTCGGCAGCTCTCAAATTTTTTTGAAAAAATTTGATTTTCAGGTGAGAGTTTTTCGGTTTTTTTGTACCTATATAAGTGAAAGACTTTTTTAGACTGTTTTTTGGGAAGGAGGTTGGAAGGCATGTACGATACCAAAACCCGTATCGAATTGGTAAAAAAGCGAATGCATGAATACCACCGCCGCCAGGAGCGGCGCGCAGTCTGCCGGCTGTCTGTTCTGTGTACCCTGTTATTCCTGTCTCTTGTGGGAGCAACGGGGATAATGCAAAGCCAGCCAATAAACGTTACGGGAATGTACGGCACAATTCTGCTGCATGAGGACGCAGGCGGCTATGTGTTGGTGTCTGTCATTTCCTTTAATGTGGCAGTCGTGATTACCGCATTATGTATCAAATTCAAAAAAAGAGGACAAAAGAGTCAAGACGCAGAAGATCATGTATAAAGAAAGGAAAGGTGGAAAGCATGAGGAAAAAGTTATTAGCCGGGATTCTGGCACTTGCACTGTGTTCTACAAATATGCCCCTCCAGACCATATTTGCGGAAGAATTTACTTCCGGAAATCAGGATGTAGTGTCTGAGGAAGAAACTCCGGAGATTTTTACCAATGAAGAGCAGGAAGCGGCAGGAGAGACAGATGAGGAACTGTCTGTATTCAGTTCAGAAGAGGTTCCTGAATTTAATGATGCCCCCGATGAGGCAATGGCTGCTGCGGAAAATGAAGGAATTGATTTAGCTAATGTTTCGGGCGGAATTTATACTATAAGTTCGGCAGGAGATCACAAATTCATATGTAGCCAGGAAACAGGAAATAGAATTGTGGTTGATGGAGAGGGAATTTCACCGGAAGACAGCATCAACATTTATCTTAATAAAGTAAATATCAATACATCTACTGGTCCGGCACTGCAAATAAATGTTAATGTTAAAGCTACAGTCACTATCTATTTAACAGGCACAAATAATCTTATAGCAAAGGATACATGGTATGCCGGTTTATATAAAGCTAACAAAGCTTCGCTTATAATAACAACCAAGGTTTTAGACACTACTGCAGGAATCTTAAATGCTCATGGTAGTAGCGATGGGAATGGCGCCGGAATTGGTGGCAGTAATATTACTATTAATAGTTGTTCTGTAATTGCTAGTTCTAAGTATGGTGCTGGAATTGGTGGCAACAATCAAGGCGCTGGCAGTAAAATTACCATTAATAGTGCTTCTGTAACTGCTCGTTCTACGGATGGTGCCGGAATTGGTGGCGGCCTTTACGGCGATGGCAGTGATATTATCATTAATAATAGTTCTGTAACTGCTAGTTCTACGAATGGTGCCGGAATTGGTGGCGGCGAAGGAAATTCTTGCGAAAATATTACCATTAATAGTAGTTCTGTAACTGCTAGTTCTAAGTATGGTGCCGGAATTGGTGGCGGCAAGGGATATGGAGGTTCTTGCAAAAATATTACCATTAATGGCGGCTCGGTAAAAGCCTCTTCTGTATCCGGTTCCCCAACAAACGAAGGGAAAGAGGTTTACTGTTGTACTATTGAAAATCCCGAAAATGCGAACGTAACAATCAAACCTGGAACAGGTAATTGGAAACCTGTAAACCATTCCTCTCTCGACCCTGATGACACTAATCTGTATGTTTGGCTACCCAAGCTCGAAGGCAATTCTACAAACAGCTATTTGATTATACTTGACCCAGAAAACGGTTCAGAATCTCGAACACGGAATTATTCATTCGACACCGTTACCAACACATTTAAAGCTGCTCAAGTTGTTGATGATTTTATATTTAAGTCCCCTGTAAATCTTACTTACGATGGTCAGCCTAAAGAAGCCTCATTAGAGTTTAAATTTAAACCTACACCTGAAAATAACAGAAAAATCTCATTGGTATATTATAAAGGTAATTACGATGATATCAAAGATACCACCGAACCGCTCCAAGGTGCTCCTGTAAATGCAGGCACATATACTGTAAAAGCTCAGATAGCGGCAAGTGAATCCTATTTTGCACATAATGGATTAGAAAGTCGAGATTGGACATTTACTATTGAAAAAGCCCCTGTAGCACCAGGAGTAGATCCTAATAAAACTACTATACCCGTTCTATGGTCCTGTAAAAAGATCAGAGACATTACCAATCCTTTTTCGGCTGACTGGAAATGGGATAAAAATGTTAATCCTGATCAGGAATTACAAGTTGGAAAACCCATTACAGCTACCGCAATTTACAATGGCGACGATAAGGGGAATTACGAAAAAGAATCTATTACTTACACAATCATCAGAAGTCAATGCACGCACGAACACACCGCCGGACGTTATTACTCCTCTCCATCCTGTACTTCCAGCGGATATAGCGGAGATACCTACTGCACAGACTGTAATGAAACACTTTCCTATGGTTATACCATTTCCGCATACGGCCATGACTATGACAACGGCGTTATCACTACAGAACCAACTACAGAAACTGACGGAATCATAACTTACACCTGTAAACGATGCAGACATCAGGATACAAAAAATCTCGGAAAACTTGGTGACGGGGAACCTTACATTGAGGGAAGTTTCCAGAAGAAAGGCTGGGATACTGTTAATGATCTGATCAAGACATCCAAAGAAAAAGATACCATCTCCATTATCATGAATGGTGCCAGGACACTTCCTGCTTCCGTTTTATCCGGGATAAAAGGAAAAGATATTTCCCTGAATCTTGATATGGAGAATGGTTTCATCTGGAAGATTAACGGTACTTCCATTACAGCAGAAACACCTGCAGATACCGATCTTTCTGTTACAAACACAGCAGAATATATCCCGGCAGCATTATACAGCCTGATTTCCACAAACCAGAATGATTTCGGTTTCCATCTTGGAAGAAACGGAACTTTTGATTTTCCGGCTGTGCTTTCTGTAAAAGCAGATGCCTCCTGTGCAGGGCTTATGGCAAATCTGTTCTGGTATGATGCTGAGAATGGGGTTCTGCAGTGTATCCAGACTGTAACTGTAGGCGGTGCATTTGAGCGCAGTATTCCATATGCTGACTTTACCCTTTCCAAGGGACAGGATTATTTCATAGCATTTGGTACAGAATCCCTCAATGGCAGAGTTATTCACACAGACGGAAGTATCACAGATGAAAACGGTGCATACCTGCGACCTGCCGACACCAAGATTTCCAGCTACTCCATTGACAGAAACAAGCTTACTGTCAAACTTGCCAAAGGATGTGCCGGTGCTCAGGGTTATGACTTCGTGATCAGCAAGAAATCGGATATGCTCCAGACAGGTAAATTCAGCAAAACAGTTTCCTCAACCGGCAAGCCACAGGCATCCTTCAGATATCTTTCAAAAGGTACCTGGTATGTGGCAGCCCGAAGCTGGGTTCTGGATGCACAGGGCAATAAGGTCTATGGTTCCTGGACAAAGGTTAAGAAGATCAAGATCACTGTTGTCACACCACAGCAGCCAAAGATCAGGGATATCACTGTAAAAGGAAACACAGTGACTGTTACTTACACAAAATGCAAAAATGCCACAGGTTATGAGATTCTGCTCGGAACCAAATACAAGATCTCCGCAGGAGAGAAGTATCCGATTAAGAAATATGTGAAACGTACAGAAGGCAAAAATACCGTAACTGTAACCTTTACAAACGTAAAGAAAGGTACCTGGTATGTGACAGTACGTTCCTGGAATAGAACCTCCAAGAACAAGTCCAGAGTTTACAGTCCATATTCCACAATGAAGAAATTTGCTGTATGATTTTTTCGTAACTGAATAGACTGATACTAAAGAAAACAAGAGGTGCTGCTAAACGGCAGTACCTCTTTTCGGTACAGAAATGATTACCGGAGTAAGCAGAATGATCATATTATCCAGGAGGGCAGATTTATGTGGGGATTTATAGTGGCATTGATTTCAGGGGCACTGATGAGCATTCAGGGTGTTTTTAATACGGAGGTGACAAAGCAGACCAGCCTCTGGGTATCAACCGGATGGGTACAGCTGTCGGCTTTTGCAGTCTGCGTTCTTGCCTGGCTTTTTACAGGACGGGAAAGTGTGGCTGCACTCTGGCAGGTGGACAATAAATATACACTTCTTGGCGGAGTGATCGGAGCGTTTATTACCATTACAGTAATCCAGAGTATGGGAGCCCTTGGACCTGCAAAGGCAGCAATGCTGATCGTTATTTCGCAGCTGGCAGTTGCTTATGTAATTGAATTATTTGGATTGTTTGGGGTAGATAAAGAACCCTTTGAATGGCGCAAAATCCTTGGATTGCTGATCGCGATTTCCGGAATTGTTATATTTAAGTGGCAAAAATAAGAGTTTACTATTGTAAAATCATTAAGATTTCGTTACAATAAGGGTGGCATTATGGACAGGGGACTCTTACTCTGAGAAATAAGAGGAGGACCCTTATGATAAAAATAAAAAACAGATGTTGTTATACTGTGACGCTGATATTGTGTGGAACTTTGTTTCTTACAGGACTGACAGGATGTAAGAGCAGAGAGGCACAGTTTCTGATAGATGGATTGCAGGAAGCGAAAGCAGAGGTGGATGCGGAGTCATCAGAAGAGAAAACATCAGGAAAGAAGTCGAAGAAAGATACAGATGAGAAGAAAGCTGATACAGAAGACCGACAGAATGATGGTGGCAATTCTGCAGAGTTCCGGAAAAAACAGGCAGAATCAGATGGTTCAGATGCAGGTAATGGGACAGGAAGTGATTCCGGGAAACATACTTCAGATGCTGATATAGATAATGGGTCAGAAGCAGTTTCTGATAAGGAAATGCAGCAGGCGATGATCTATGTTGATGTCTGCGGAGCAGTTGCGAATCCGGGAGTTTTTCAGCTGGCAGCCGGGAGCCGGGTGTTTCAGGCGATTGAGGCGGCGGGAGGATATCTTCCCGAGGCAGCTCTAACCTGTGTAAACCGTGCTGGAGTTCTGACAGATGGACAGCAGCTTTATATTCTCACACAGGAAGAGATGGAGCGGCAGGGGCTGGATCCTGCAGAGATGGCCGGAGCATCAGATGGACAGATGAATGGAAGTGCCGGGACAGGACAGAACACAGGGATGACCGCTCAGGTTCAGCAGGATAACAGGATCAACATAAATACAGCAGATGAAGCTCAGCTTACTACGCTGACGGGGATCGGTGCAACACGTGCGCAGGCGATCATTGCCTACAGAGAAGAGAACGGGCCATTTGCTGCGATAGAGGATATTATGAATGTACAGGGTATCAAAGAAGGTACTTTTGCAAAGATAAAAGATGAGATAGTAGTAGGATAAGGAGAACCGAATGAGCAGGAAAGTTTTGGTAGTAGATGATGAGAAACTGATCGTAAAAGGAATCCGTTTTAGTCTGGAACAGGATGGTATGGAGGTAGACTGCGCTTATGATGGAGAAGAGGCAGTAGAGAAAGCAAAAGATAAAAAATATGATATTATCCTTCTGGATCTGATGCTGCCGAAGATGGACGGGCTGGAAGTATGCCAGCAGATCCGCGAATTTTCCAATGTGCCGATCGTGATGCTGACAGCTAAGGGCGAGGATATGGATAAGATCCTTGGTCTTGAATATGGTGCGGATGATTATATCACCAAACCGTTCAATATCCTGGAAGTTAAGGCACGTATCAAAGCGATCATGCGCCGTGCGGGAAGCGACCACGAGGAGAAAGAAAAGGCAAAGAGCATTCAGGTGGGCGATCTTCGTATGGACTGTGAAGGCAGACGTGTATTTATTGCAGGTAGAGAGATTAATCTGACAGCAAAGGAATTTGATGTACTGGAGCTTCTGGTATTTAATCCGAATAAGGTTTACAGTCGTGAGAACCTGCTGAACATTGTGTGGGGATATGAGTATCCGGGTGATGTACGTACTGTGGATGTACATATCCGCCGTCTCCGTGAGAAGATTGAAACCAATCCAAGTGAACCGAAATATGTACACACCAAATGGGGCGTTGGATATTATTTCCAGGCTCAATAAAAAGAACATGTGAAACAGACAGACCGCATTTTATGAAACAAAGATCATAAAATGCGGTCTGTTTTTTGTTAGGACTGATTGTGACGCACATCTTGCAGAAAGCCTTTTTCAGACACGCTCTAGAGAAAGAATGGCAGTTCAGTTTGATTTAGTTTAGTTTGGTTTACATCTGAGATGGTTTAGTATTGAACAAAGCTGATAAAAATTAGACAAACAAAACAAACATCTATAGAGGAAAATGATAAAAAATTAGAAAATTTCTATAAATGCGCTTGTGAAAATGACGAAAAAGGCATATAATTAACGTTACAATATGTAAAGAGTGCAATAAAAAGAGAAAAAACAGGTATAAGGAGGGTGCGAAATGCTAGATCAGTCATTTTATCAGAAAGCGGATGAGATCATTGCTTTCTATGGTAAAAAGCCGGCATTACTGATTCCGATCATGCAGGATATCCAGGGGGTGTACAGATATCTCCCGGAAGAATTGCTTACATATGTTGCGGAGCAGATCGGTGTGACAGAAGCGAAAGCGTTCAGTGTTGCCACATTTTATGAGAATTTCTCATTTGATGCGAAAGGTAAATATGTGATCAAGGTCTGTGACGGAACAGCCTGTCATGTAAGAAAATCAATACCGGTTCTGGAGGAACTTTATAAGAAACTGGGGCTGTCAAAGACAAAGAAGACGACAGACGATATGATGTTTACTGTGGAAACAGTTTCCTGTCTTGGTGCCTGCGGACTTGCACCGACTATGATGGTCAATGAAGAGGTATATCCGAGAATGACTCCGGAGAAGGCAGATGAGCTGATCGATAAACTGAGAGGGGGCGAACAGGGATGATCCAGAATAAGGAAGTATTGGAGCAGATCAGAGAAGAAGCTGTGAAAGAACTTAATTCTTATGACTGTCGTATTCTTGTCTGTTCAGGTACCGGATGTGTGGCAACCGGTTCTCAGAAAATCTATGAGAAATTCATGGAGATTGCCAAAGATGCCCCGGGAGTTACCATTGAGTTTGGACCTCATGACAAAGATGCACATGTAGGTGTGAAGAAAACAGGATGTCAGGGTGTCTGTGAACTTGGACCACTGGTTCGTATCCAGAAGGGCGACGATGTGATCCAGTACACGAAGGTTCAGATTGAAGACTGCCAGGAGATTTTTGAGAAGAGTGTTCAGGGTAATGAGACTATCGAGAGACTGCTTTATCAGAAAGGCGGTAAAGTAAGCCGCGGACCGGAAGATATTCCGTTTATCGCGAAACAGACCCGTATTGTTTTGAAGAACTGTGGTAAGTTTGATGCAGAATCTCTGAATGAGTACATAGCAAGCGGCGGTTTCCAGGCTCTGGAGAAAGCAATGTTTGAGATGGATCCGGATCTGGTTATTGATCAGGTTGATAAATCCGGTATCCGCGGACGTGGTGGCGGCGGCTTCCCGGCAGGTAAGAAATGGATTCAGGTAGCACGCCAGGCTGATCCTGTTCATTATGTGGTTTGTAACGGTGATGAGGGTGACCCGGGAGCATTTATGGATGGTTCTGTAATGGAAGGTGATCCTTACCGTCTGATCGAGGGTATGATGCTTGCAGCTTACGCAGTAAGAGCACAGCATGGTTATATTTATGTACGTGCGGAGTATCCTCAGTCTGTAGCGCGACTGAAACACGCTATCGCAGTTCTGGAAGAAGTGGGACTGTTAGGTGATGACATCCTTGGAACAGGATTCTCCTTCCATATGCATATCAACCGTGGTGCAGGTGCTTTCGTATGTGGTGAAGGTTCTGCCCTGACTGCATCTATCGAAGGAAGCAGAGGTATGCCTCGTGTAAAACCGCCACGTACGGTTGAGCAGGGATTATGGGCGAAACCTACTGTTCTGAATAACGTAGAAACTTATGCAAATATTCCGGAGATTATTCTCAAAGGTGCAGATTGGTACAGAAGTATCGGTACAGAGGGATCACCTGGAACAAAGACCTTCTCACTGACAGGTTCTATTGAGAATACAGGTCTGATCGAGGTCCCGATGGGAACAACCTTAAGAGAAATCATTTTTGATATCGGCGGAGGACTGAAATCCGGTGCTGCGTTTAAGGCTGTTCAGATCGGTGGACCATCCGGTGGATGTCTGACAGAAGAACATTTGGATGTACCTCTTGATTTCGACTCTGTTAAGAAATATGGTGCGATCGTTGGTTCCGGTGGTCTGGTAGTTATGGATGAACATACCTGTATGGTAGAGGTTGCACGTTTCTTTATGGGCTTCACTCAGAGAGAATCCTGCGGTAAATGTGGTCCCTGCCGTATTGGCACTAAGCGTATGCTTGAAATCCTTGAGAGGATCGTAGACGGAAAGGGTGAAGTAGAGGATCTGGATAAACTGGAGCATCTTGGAAACTTCATCAAGGACCGTTCACTCTGCGGACTTGGAAAGAGTGCACCGCTTCCTGTACTTTCCACATTAAGGAACTTCAGAGATGAATATGTAGAGCATATTGTTGATAAAAAGTGCGCGGCTCATGTATGTAAGGCAATGCGTTCTTATGTGATCGATCCTGAGAAATGTAAAGGATGTACCAAGTGTGCGAGAAACTGTCCGGTTGGTGCGATCACAGGAAATAAGAAAGAGCCTCACAGCATTGATACCTCCAAGTGTATTAAGTGCGGAACATGTCTGGAAAATTGTGTATTCGGCGCAATTTCTGTGAATTAAGGAGGGTGAAAAGATGATTCATTTGACAATAGATGGAATTCCTGCAGAAGTGGAAAAAGGTACGACCATTCTGCAGGCTGCCAGACAGATCGGAGTGGAGATTCCTACACTCTGCTATCTGGAAGATGTATTGCCGGATGGTTCCTGTCGTTTGTGCGTGGTAGAAGTAACAAACAATGGAAGAACCAAATTTGATACGGCATGTACACTTCGCTGCTCAGAGGGTGATGAAGTACAGACAATGTCAGAGAAGGTAGTTGCATATCGTAAAGATACCCTTGACCTCCTTCTTTCTGATCATCGTGTACACTGCTTCTCCTGTGAAGCAAACGGTGACTGTAAATTACAGGACTACTGTTTTGAATATGGTGTGACTGAGACAAGCTATCCCGGTGAAATGAAGGATATGCCGATAGATGATACCAATAAATTCTTTACCTATGATCCAAGCCTGTGTATTCTCTGCCATCGCTGCGTGAATACATGTAAGGAAATCGTGGGAAGAGGTGCGATCGACACTATGGACCGTGGTTTCCAGTCAGTGATCGGTGCACATTACAAACATAAATGGAACGAAGGTATCTGTGAATCCTGTGGTAACTGTGTGCAGGCCTGTCCGACAGGTGCACTGACCATGAAGCGCAGAAAGAAATACCGTCCGTACCAGATTGACAAGAAGGTTCTGACTACCTGTCCTCACTGTGCAACAGGCTGCCAGTATTATCTCCTTGTAAAAGACGGAAAGATCGTAGATACAGAAGCTGTAAACGGACCGTCCAACAAAGGACTGCTCTGTGTTAAGGGACGCAGCGGATGTTTCGATTTCGTACAGTCACCGGAGCGTATTAAATATCCGCTGATCAAGAATAAAGAGACAGGTGAATTCGAACGTGCAACATGGGATGAGGCACTGGATCTTGTTGCTTCCAAATTTATGGAGATCAAGAAACAGTATGGCTCTGATTCCCTTGCTGGTTTTGCGTGCTCCAGATCACCTAATGAAGATATTTACATGGTACAGAAGATGGTTCGCTGCTGCTTCGGCACCAACAATACAGACAACTGTGCACGTGTATGTCATTCTGCATCTGTATCAGGTCTTGCGATGACTCTTGGCTCAGGTGCCATGACAAACCCAATTGAGGATATCACAAAGAATGCAGATCTGATCATGCTGGTTGGTTCCAACCCTGAGGAAGCACATCCTGTAGTCGGCATGCAGATCCGTCAGGCTATCAAGAGAGGCTGTAAGCTGATCGTAGTTGATCCTCGTGATATCGGTCTGGCTAAGAAAGCAGATATCCATCTGAAACTGAAACCTGGTACAAATGTTGCTTTTGCAAACGGCATCATGAATGTGATCCTTTCTGAAGGTCTTCAGGATGACAAGTTCATTGCAGAGCGTACCGAAGGTTTTGAAGAATTAAAGGAAATCGTAAAAGATTACACACCTGAGAAGGTAGCTGAAATCTGCCACATTGACGCAGACGATCTGAGAAAAGCAGCGATCATGTATGCAAAAGCTGACCGCGCTCCAATCATCTACTGTCTTGGTGTAACCGAACATTCCACAGGTACAGAGGGCGTTATGTCCATGTCCAATATGGCAATGATGGTTGGTAAGCTTGGACGTGAAGGCTGTGGTGTTAACCCGCTTCGTGGACAGAATAACGTACAGGGTGCCTGCGATATGGGCGCTCAGCCGAATGTATATCCAGGATATCAGAAGGTTACTGATCCTGCAGTTCGTGAGAAATTTGAGAAAGCATGGGGTGTAAAACTTGATCCGAATATAGGAACTCATGCAACTGATGTATTCCCGAAAGCAATCACAGGCGAGATCAAAGGTCTGTATATCTATGGTGAGGACCCGGTAGTTACTGATCCGGATACCACACACATTATCAAAGCATTAAAGAGTCTTGATTTCTTTGTACTTCAGGAACTTTTCATGACAGAGACAGCTCAGTATGCAGATGTTATCCTTCCTGGTGTAAGCTATGCAGAGAAAGAGGGTACATTTACCAATACAGAGCGCCGCGTACAGAGAGTCCGCAAGGCTGTCACAGTACCTGGAGAGATGAGACTGGATACAGATATTATTATTGATCTGATGAACCGCATGGGATATCCGCAGCCACATCTGACTTCTGCTCAGATCATGGATGAGATCGCATCCCTGACACCGAGTTTCGCAGGTATCAGCCATGAACGTCTTGACAGTGAAGAAGTTCATGGACAGGGACTTCAGTGGCCATGTACCTCCAAGGATCATCCGGGAACACCGATCATGCATGTTGGTAAATTTTCCCGCGGTCTTGGCTGGTTCTATCCTGCAAAATATGTACCGTCAGCAGAGCTTCCGGATGAGGAATATCCAATCATCCTCATGACAGGACGTATTCTGTATCATTACACAACAAGAGCCATGACAGGAAAGACACCTGAGCTTATGGAGATCGAAGGTAAGTCATTTATCGAAATGAACATCGTAGATGCCGATAAGCTGGGTATCAAAAACGGTGATAAAGTCAGAGTTTCTTCCAGACGAGGATCCATTGAATCTACCGCTCGTGTAGGTACAAAGACCTCACCGGGTGAGAGCTGGATGCCATTCCACTTCCCGGATGGAAATGCAAACTGGCTGACCAACGCCGCACTTGACAAATACGCAAGAATTCCTGAATATAAGGTATGCGCAATTAAGATTGAGAAAGCATAAAACAATATCGGAGACAAAGTTCCGGATCTGATATCGTAAATATTATATGGGGCTGTCGCACATGGATCTGCTGTCCTTGCGGCAGCTCCATATTCCTTTATGGAAAGGCAAAAATAATCATTCGGCAGTACATCATTCTGTGAAAGTACGGAACGGTTACAGATAATTTTTTGTGAAAAATATAGTGTTACATAATAAGGAGTACGAGGCATGCAGAGATTTCAGTCAATCCTTCAGTTTAAAAAAGTCAGTTGTAAAAATTGTTACAAATGTGTCCGGAACTGCCCGGTCAAGGCGATACGTGTTCATGATCATCAGGCCAGGATCATAGAAAGTCAGTGTATTTACTGTGAGAAGTGTATCCTTGTCTGCCCGCAGGATGCCAAGGAAGAGCAGAATATGATTCCTGCAATCTGCAATGCAATGGAGAATAGGACGCAGGTTATAGCCTCTCTTCATCCGGCATATCTGGCACGTTTTGGGGTAACCGGTATCAATGGAATAAGGGAAGCGATGAAGAAGCTGGGATTTGCAGATGCAGCGGATGCAGCAGAAGGTGCAAGCCTGATGATTTCGCAGTACAGAGCACTTTTTGCGGAACAGAAAGAGCCGGGAATAATGATCTCTTCTGCCTGCCCTGTAATCGTACAGCTTGTCAAGAAACACTATCCGCATCTTCTGGGAAATCTGGTACAGTCTGCCTCTATGATGCAGTTTCATGCCAGTTATCTGAAAAAAAAATATCCGAAGTCAGAGATTGTCTATGTAAGTCCCTGTATTTCAGCTATGTCAGAGTTGAGAGACTCAGGAAATGAAGTGGATTATGTGATCACATTGGAAGAGCTGGTGCAATGGATGAAAAAAGAAGGGATTTCCATAACTGAGAAAGAACCTGAGCAGATTGCCTACCGTTCCAGAGAAATCGCCATTGCGGATGGTTTAACAGACCTGCTTGGGGCTGTAAAGGGAATCCGCAGGCTTTCTGTAAGTGGGATGGAGCAGTGCAGGGAGGTTCTGGAAGAACTTCATCCGGAGGATTTTGAAAATTGCTTTCTTGAGATGTATGCATGCAGCGGCGGCTGTGTGGCAGGTCCTTCTTTCCAGATGAAGAAGGGACATTATCTGGCAGATGTTCTGGCAGTGAAGAATGCAGCCTTTGGAAAAGATTTTCACAGAGAGCAGGGAGACTATGAACTTCCGGGATTTGAACTGAGAAAGAATTTCGGTTACTGTTCTGCACAGGAACAGGAAGAGGTCTCAGAGGAAGAAATCAGGGATGCTCTGGCGGAAATGGGAAAATTTTCTCCAAAGGATGAATTAAACTGCGGTGCCTGCGGGTACAACACATGCAGGGAAAAGGCAATTGCCATTATCCAGAATAAGGCTGAGGTTGCCATGTGTATTCCATATATGCGGGCAAAACAGGAAAGTTACTCCAATAAAGTCTTTAATGCCATGCCCGGACTTCTGGTAACTGTGGATTATAATCTGAAGATCATTCAGATGAATGAGGCGGCGTCCAAATTGTTCAATATGCCGAAAAAGCGACGCCTGATTGGGAAACCGGTATCGGAGATCATGGATGATTACAGTCTGGCGAGTATACTGGCTTTTGAACGGAATCTGATGCAGGATGAGATTTATCTGGAGGATCAGAAATGTTATCTGGATCGCGTAATGACGAATGATAAAGAGAATAAAATGATTCTCTGCATTATGAAGGATATTACAAAGGAGCGGAAGCATAAAGATCAGATTCATAATGCCCAGATTGAAGCTGCGCGTATGGCAGATAAGCTGGTAGAAGAACAGCTGAAGATCGTGCAGCAGATCGCCGGACTTCTTGGAGAAACTGCTGCGGACACCAAAGTGGCAGTAGAAAAACTGAAAAATACCATACTTCTGGAGAGTGAAGAAGAGAATGAAAAGAAATAAGCATCATGGACTGAATGTGGAATTTGACGGCTTATGCATGGATTTTGGTCATGTGAGCCTGAATAAAAAGAAAGAATTTCTCTGTGGGGACTGCTATAAGATTGAAGAAAATGATGAAGACCATGTTCTGGTGCTTTCTGACGGACTTGGGAGCGGAGTAAAGGCGAATATCCTTTCCACGCTGACTGCGACCATGCTCAGTACCATGATCATTAATCAGGTGGAACTGGATGAGGCAGTGCGTGCAGTGGCAAAAACGCTTCCTGTGTGCAGTGTGAGAAATCTGGCATATGCCACCTTTACAGTGCTGAATTTTCAGGGGAAACAGGTAAGCCTTTATCAGTTTGATAATCCGGATGCAATTCTGATCCGGGATGGCGAGCTCTTTGATTATCCGGTGGAGACAAGTATGATCGAAGAGAAGGAAATCCATAAAAGCTGTTTTGAACTGAAAGATGAGGATATGCTGATCATTATGTCCGACGGTGTCACCAATGCGGGAATGGGAAAAACTACCAACGGCGGCTGGGGAAGAGATGATGTAATGGCTTTCTGCAGGGCAAAGTACCATAAAGGGATGAGCGCACAGGAGATGGCAGGCTATCTGGCAGAGGCCAGCCTGGATCTGAATCTGAATGAAACGGATGATGATATTACAGCCATTGTTCTGCGGATGCGGCATAAACAGGTGGTAAACCTTATGATCGGTCCGCCAAGTAAGGAGGAACATGATGAGCGATATCTGAAGTCCTTTTTCGATTCAGAGGGATATCATGTAATCTGCGGCGGAACTACTGCACAGTGTGCTGCCAGATATCTGGATAAAGAGCTGATCTCTCTTAGTGAAACTGCCAGCGGAGACGTTCCTGCCTATTATAAGCTGGAAGGTACAGAGCTGGTGACAGAGGGATTTCTTACGATTGAGCATTTGCTTGAATATTGTGAAGAATGGATGGAGGACAGGTTGTCCTTTAACAGGCTGAAACGAAAAAAAGATGCGGCAGCATTGCTTGGTGTGATGCTGTTTGAGCAGGCAACGGATATTAATTTCTACTTTGGTGGTGCTATCAATAAGAGTAACGTGGAACTGGGAATCACAGAAAAAAGGAAAGAACAGGCAGCAGAAGAACTTGTGGAGCATCTGCAGAAAGCAGGAAAGAATGTGAATATTGCATTCTGGGCAATCTGAGAAAGCAGGAAAAACAGCAGTACGTGGTTTTATAAAGAGATATCAGGGTTACTGTTCACTGGTAATATCCCGCGAGGTGTTTTTTGTGAGCGAAGGTCACAG
>OMGJ01000186.1_pt1 | contig 43692 bp, 41 predicted proteins | sample 1645811 | NCBI WGS metagenome assembly OMGJ01 (sample SAMN05578589, study PRJEB25193) | human gut metagenome | biome: Human Microbiome; feature: human-associated habitat; material: feces | host: Homo sapiens | place: USA:Birmingham | reverse complement strand
CCCATGCAGGACTTCATTGCTCTACGGAAAGAAACACGGTTCTCTAACTGTAATGCAATGTTCTCAGCTACTAACTGAGCATCGCGGTCCGGTCTCTTTACTTCCTTAATATCTACAACTAACTTCTTGTCTGTGAACTTCTGAACCTCGCCCTTGATCTTCTCGATCTCAGCGCCGCCCTTACCGATAACAACGCCCGGCTTTGCGGTATAGATGATAACCTTTACACGATCAGATGCTCTCTCGATCTCGATCTTGGAAACACCTGCTGCGTATAACTTCTTCTTAAGATAAGTTCTGATATTGTAGTCTTCCACTAAGAAATCTGCGAAATCTGCTTCCGCATACCATTTAGAGTCCCAATCTTTGATAACGCCGACTCTTAAGCCATGTGGATTAACTTTCTGTCCCATGTTTGACCTCCTTATTATTTCTCATCCAGCACGATTGTAATGTGGCTCATTCTCTTCTCGATTCTGTAAGCTCTGCCCTGTGCTCTTGGTCTGATTCTCTTCATTGTTGGTCCCTTGTTTGCATAACACTCTGCAACATACAGGTTCTCCAACTTGTAATTCTTCTCCGGATAATTGTTCTCAGCATTTGCGATTGCTGACTCTAACAGTTTCTTAACCACGCTGGAAGCGTAACGCGGATTGTAGGATACGATAGCTAATGCCGTCTGAACGTCCTTTCCACGAATTGCGTCTAATACGAAGCATGCTTTCTGAACAGACACTCTTGCATAAGATAACTTTGCGGATGGTCTGGTATCTTTTACTTCATTTCTCTCTCTCTTGATCTTACTTCTATGTCCCTTAGCCATGGATGAAACCTCCTTTCAAAAATAGTTCTTATCTAACGCCTGACTTCTTCTCGTCTTTTCCATGTCCTCTGTAAGTTCTTGTAGCAACGAACTCACCAAGCTTATGTCCAACCATATCCTCTGTCACATATACCGGTACATGCTTTCTTCCGTCATGAACAGCGATTGTGTGACCTACGAACTGTGGGAAGATGGTAGAACGGCGTGACCATGTCTTAATTACAGACTTGTCACCGGCTTTGCTCATAGCATCTACTTTTTTCAGTAAGCTTTCATCTGCAAATGGTCCTTTTTTTAATGAACGAGCCATAATTTACCTCCTAATATTATCAGTCCTTACACACACCCGTGTGTTTCCTCGGACTACGAACATCTTGTTTATTATAGCAGAACATGCCGGAAGAAGCAAGTACAACTTCTCCCGGTCAAATTCCAGCTTATTTGTATATTTTTGACAAACACCCGATGGGCTTATCAATGGTTGAAACTTATTTCAACGCCTTACCGTCTCTTCTTCTTACGATCATCTTGTTAGAAGACTTGTTCTTCTTTCTGGTCTTAAGACCAAGAGCAGGCTTGCCCCAAGGTGTGCATGGGCCCGGACGTCCGATCGGAGCACGGCCCTCACCACCTCCATGTGGATGGTCATTCGGGTTCATAACAGAACCACGTACAGTCGGGCGAACACCCATGTGACGCTTACGTCCTGCTTTACCGATATTTACAAGGTTGTGATCTCCATTACCAATCACACCGATGGTTGCGCGGCAGTTTAACGGAACCATACGCATCTCGCCGGACGGAAGTCTTAACGTTGCGTACTTTCCTTCCTTTGCCATGAGCTGTGCGCTCATACCAGCGGAACGAACCATCTGTCCGCCCTTGCCAGGATGAAGCTCTACATTGTGCACCTGGGTACCAACCGGGATATTCTCGAGCGGTAAGCAGTTACCAACACGAACCTCTGCAGTAGCACCACTCATAACAGTCATGCCATCTGTGAGTCCTGCCGGAGCAAGGATGTATGCCTTCTCGCCGTCTGCGTAGCAGATCAGAGCGATGTTTGCTGTTCTGTTCGGATCGTACTCAATACCAACAACCTTTGCCGGAATTCCGTCTTTGCTGTTTCTCTTGAAGTCGATGACTCTGTATTTTCTTCTGTTTCCACCGCCGTGATGTCTAACGGTGATCTTTCCCTGATTGTTACGACCAGCGTTCTTCTTTAAAGAAGTAGTGAGCGCTTTCTCCGGTGTTGTCTTTGTGATCTCGGAGAAATCGGAGCCAGTCATATTTCTTCTGGAAGGTGTATATGGGTTGTATGTCTTAATTCCCATTGTTGTTCTCCTTTCGATGTTTGTTATCGCGCATCGCTGCGCCTAGTTTGCTATCAGAATGAAACGCTTTTCATCTTACAGTCCAGCGAAGATCTCGATGTCCTTGCTGTCTGCTGTTAATGTTACGATAGCTTTCTTGGTCTTGGCAGTCTTACCGGTTACCATTCCACGTCTCTTGTTCTTGCCGTCCATGTTCATGGTGTTGACGCTTGCAACCTTTGTTCCCTCGAACATTTTCTCAACTGCTTCCTTGATCATGGACTTGTTTGCTTCCGGGTGAACTAAGAATGTATACTTCTTCTCAGCCATTGCTGCCATGCTCTTCTCTGTTACTACTGGTTTGAGGATTACATCATAATACTGTACGTTTGCCATTATGCATACACCTCCTCGATCGTCTTTACAGCGTCCTTTGTTACAACAACCGTATCATACTTCAGAACGTCAAATACGTTCAGCTCATTTGTCTGAGCAGTCTTTACAGTCGGAACGTTGTCTGCGGATTTGATTACGTTGACATCCATATCGTTCAATACAACAAGTGCCTTCTCAACCTTTAAGTTCTTCATAACCTCTACGAACTTCTTGGTCTTGATCTCGTCAAGCTTTAACTCGTCGAGAACGATGAACTTGTTCTCAGCAACTCTTGAAGTAAGTGCAGACTTTAATGCTGCTCTCTTCTCTTTCTTGTTGAGCTTGAAAGAATAATCTCTTGGTACCGGAGCGAATACTACGCCACCATGTGTCCACTGCGGAGCTCTGGTTGAACCCTGTCTTGCATGTCCGGTTCCCTTCTGTCTCCATGGTTTTCTACCACCACCGCGTACTTCGGAACGGGTCTTAGCCTTCTGTGTTCCCTGGCGGTTGTTTGCAAGCTGCTGAAGGACTGCCATGTGTACTAAATGCTCATTCACTTCTACTCCGAAGATAGCATCGTTCAACTCAAGGCTGTCAACTTCCTTGCCTTCCATATTATAAACAGCTACTTTAGCCATCGTTTAGTTCCTCCTTTCCTATTCGAGCACTATTTACCAGCTTTTACTGTTTCTTTAACTGTTACTAAACACTTCTTAGCACCTGGTACGGCACCTTTTACTAAAAGCAGGTTGTTCTCTGCGTCAACTCTTACGATTTCAAGGTTCTGTGTAGTAACCTGTACGCTTCCCATGTGTCCCGGCATTCCTTTTCCCTTGAATACACGGCTCGGTGAGGAACACGCACCGTTGGAACCCTGATGACGATGGAACTTGGAACCGTGAGCCATAGGACCTCTGTGCTGTCCTAATCTCTTGATAGCGCCCTGGAATCCTTTTCCTTTGGAAATTGCAGTAGCGTCGATCTTGTCGCCCTCTGCAAAGATATCAGCCTTGATCACATCGCCAAGATTGTAATCTGCTGCGTTCTCAAACTTGAACTCTTTCACAAAACGCTTGCCGGATACGCCAGCCTTTGCAAAATGCCCCATCTGAGCCTTGTTTACACCATGTCTGTGTGCTACCTGCTTCTTGCCGTTTGCATCCTTGTTGACAACCTTTTCTTTCTTGTCAGCAAATGCAACCTGCACTGCACTGTATCCATCGTTCTCTACTGTCTTGATCTGTGTTACAGAACATGGACCTGCTTCCAATACAGTAACCGGTACTAAAACACCGTCTGCATTGAAGATCTGAGTCATTCCGACTTTTGTTGCTAAAATCGCTTTCTTCATACTTTTACCTCCTGTTTTCTCTACAGCGGAACGCTTCATGCCCAACCATGTGGGGTAGCGGAACCGTTCATCCTAGAAAGTCCATATAAGTGGAATGGGAAGTTTTCACCGCCTGCATTACTTCTATATAAAACCCTTCAGGATATTAACTAAATCATTTGTCTGGGATGAAGAAATTATTTATTCTTCATCTTGATATCGATGTAAACACCTGCCGGCATCTCAAGGCGGGATAATGCATCAACCGTCTTCTGCGTCGGTGTAACGATATCGATCAGTCTCTTATGAGTTCTCTGCTCGAACTGCTCGCGGGAATCTTTGTACTTGTGAGTAGCTCTTAAGATTGTAACTACTTCCTTCTTTGTAGGAAGAGGTACCGGTCCGCTCACCTGTGATCCGTTCTTCTTTACAGTTTCGATGATTTTCTGTGCTGATGAATCAACTAACTTGTGATCATAAGCCTTCAGAGTGATTCTCATTACTTGACTTGCCATAAAAAAAGTCGCCTCCTTTTCGCACTTTTACAAGCGATGTAATCGCTTTTTGTACGACAAGCGGTGACTGCACACATACCCGCGTGTATCATGGACTCACGCCCACAAAGAAGCCCGCGCTTCCTACACGCCATCCCTCTGTCCTTCGGACAAATTCTATTCGTGATACAGTGACTTGTCGCCAGTTTCCTAACTTGACATTCGCTCCACGGAAAACCTGCAATGCTCTGCAGCAACCTCACGCTTCAACGCTATCAATGTCACAGCAATGCATAGTATACACGATGAAACCGCGAATTGCAAGGATTTTTTTTCAGTTTTTTGCATTTTCGCGCCGCCCCATCCACTTGTCGACCAGATTGTATACAAGACTGATACCAAAGCAAAGGATGCCTCCGACAAAAAATCCCGCCGCCCGGAGCAGCACATTGTCGTAGCGGATGTCCACGAGCACCAGTTTTACAACGCACAGCAGCACCAGAACCAGTCCGCAGACCCGCAGCGCCTTATATTTTCTCTTCATCCGCATTTCCGCCAGAAATCCCGCCACGATACAGCAGAACGCAATCACAATGCCCGTCACATCGTTCACGAACACGGGCACCCCATAGGAGTGCAGTGCGACCGATGCAAACAGCAGCAGCTTTAACGCCACGTAAATTCCCCACCAGTCTCCGTCCTTTCTTATCAGCAGGCTGTAGGTATTGGTGCACACGAGCACCAGTCCCAAAAGCACATAGATAAGGTGAAGCACCGGCGCGTCCGGTTTTCCCATCAGAACCAGAACCGCTGCAATAAGGAGCGCCTGCACGGCCATCGTTACCGCCGCGAATGCTTTTTCTTCCTCTCCCGTCTTTGGATTTCTGCGAAACAGCGGAACTTTCGCCGCCAGAATATTGCAGAGCACAATCGGCATAAAACAGATCAGATCGCTCAGGTAAACATCTGCGACCGTTGCCAGATCCGTTCCCCACACCGCCGTTTCTGACAGGAATGCCAAAAACATCAGATAGCCACAGATCTTCATCCAGGTTTCATACTGTTCCCTGCAGAACCGGATCAGCAGCACCGCGCTGCAGAAAAATACCAGTCCCCAGACCGTTCTCATGCCCCCGTTCATCGGGATCAGCAACAGCAGGATGCCATAGCCGAGTGCCGCCGCCCGGTATGCTTTTCTTTTGCGCAGGAAACCGTACAGAAGGCACGCCTCCGCCAGAAGTCCCGTCGATATATACTCCCCGAAATACGGCGCGGCAGCTCCCGCAAAGAACATCTGCGCAAAAACAGCCACCTCCAGCAGAACCGTACCCGCGGACAGATCCCCGGGCCGCCGGAATTCCAGCAGCGCCAGAACAGCAATGCCAAATACCAGTAAGAGCAGCGCCGCTCCGGTAAACCGGTTCAAAAACAGTCCGCAAAAAATGATGATACACAGTGCCCCCACGATACCGCCAAGCAGTTTTCCATTCTCATCCATTTCTGCCAAGATGCAGCCAAGCAGTACCGGAACCGCCGCAAGCACAAGAAGCAATACCACTGATGCCGTACCCGCTGCGGAGCCTTCTGTATAGGAAGCAGCTGCTCCAAACACCAGAATGAGCAGCCCGATGCTCCACGACACAAGATTTACCGCATTGCGGTAATATTCCCTCCGCAGGTGGGACACGAAAAATACAGTCTGCGTTACCGCATAATATATGGAAAGAATCAGAAACCGCTCTGCATCCTCCGTCCAGTTACACATGAGCACGCCGAGAATCAATGAGATGCCCACACCAATCTGCCCTATGATAAGGAAGAGATTCGACCGCAGACGTGACAGCACACACAGAACCACCGCCCACACCAGCAGTCCCAGATAAAGTATGCCGTCGTTTATTGCATGGAAATAAAAATCACTTAAAAACAGCGAGAGATACCACGCTCCCATGCCGCAGCCCAGCAGCCCAAGAAATGCTTTATTCCTGCGGTCATGTGCCACAAGAATTCCTCCTGCCAGCGTGATCGCGGCACTGACGGTATACATCAGAACCATCTTTACTCCCTGGCTAAGATACGGCAGCACCAGCATCGCAAAAAACACCAGACTCAGGAAGATCAGTCCTGCAGCGCAGACCGGCAGAATCGCCCTGCCGATCGTTTTTTCCAGATCCTGCTTCCCGGATGCCTGCTGGTATCCCGCCTGTGCTGCCACCGGCCGCGGCGGTGTCTGCTGATACGCCTGTTGCGGTTTTCCCGGCTCCGCTGTCTGCGCTGCCGGCCGCGGCATTGTCTGATTCCACGGCTGTGCCGCTGCCACCGCCTGTCCATACGCCGGCCATCCATACGCCGCCTTCGGCATCGCCCCCTGACGGTATCCCGCCCGTTCACGGTCTGCCTGTGCCGCGATCACTGTGCGCAGCGCCGTCAGCTGTCGTCCCAGCGCATCCACTTCCCGCTGCATCTGATCAATCTTCATCCGTGTAAGATCGTCCCCCAGATCCCCGGACCGCCAGGCAAGCAGTAACTCATTGAACCGTCTCTGTTCCTCTAAAAGCCGGTTCTCACACTCCACTAATTGTTCCAGCATAAACTCCTCTTTCCTCTCCTGTCATTTAGTTCTCTGTCACTCATTGTAACGTACCCTCATTTAAAACACAAGAACTGTCCGCGCGGGCGTTTCCTTGAAAAAATTGTTTTTATCATTAAGATTTTGCCAATTTCTACGCTTTTTTTCCCAAAAACAATTTGTATATGCTATAATGTCTTTGATTATTCTTTAAGGAGATTTCTATGGACATTATTATCGTAGGCTGTGGAAAAGTTGGTTTTACGCTTGTCGAACAGCTCAGCAACGAAGATCACAATATTGTTGTCATTGATGAAAAGCCGGAAAAGGTTCAATATATTACCGACCGTCTGGATGTGATGGGCATCGTGGGGAACGGCATCAACCATAAGACACTGCTGGAGGCAGGCATCGCCACTGCCGATCTTTTAATCGCAGTTACCGGAGATGATGAGAAAAACCTTCTGTGCTGCGTGATTGCCAAGAAGACCGGCCACTGCCAGACCATCGCGCGCGTGCGCAATCCGATCTACAACGGCGAGATCGCCTTCCTGAAAAAGGAATTCGGGCTCGCCATGATTATCAATCCTGAGTTGACGGCAGCCAACGAGATTTCAAGAGTATTTCAGTTTCCTTCCGCCATCCGTGTGGATTCTTTTGCAAAGGGGCATGTAGAGCTGCTTCACTTTAAAGTCAGCGAGAATTCCCCGCTGATTCATTTAAAGCTGTTCAATCTGCACCAGACCCTGCACAGCAACGTGCTGGTGTGTACCGTCATCCGCGGCAGCGAGGTCATCATCCCGAACGGTGATTTTGAATTCCGCGCCGGAGATACCGTCGCAATCGCTTCCGAGCGCCGCAACGCCATTGACTTTTTCCGTAAGATCGGCATCGTCAAGAACCGCGTCGGCAATGCCATTCTCGCTGGCGGCGGTAAGGTTTCCTTTTACCTCGCAAAGATTCTCATCCAGTCGGGCATCCGTGTGACGATCATCGAGATCAATCCGTCCCGCTGCGACGTTTTAAGCGAGCTGCTTCCGGAGGCGACAATCATCTGCGGTGATGCCACCGATCAGGATCTGCTGTCCGAGGAGGGCTTAGAGCAGGCGCAGGGTTTTGCAGCTCTCACTGGTCTTGACGAGGAAAACATCCTGCTGTCGCTGTACGCCAACGATGTCTCCAATGCAAAAACGGTGACCAAGATCAACCGGAGCAGCTTTAACTCCGTCATCAACGAGATGAATCTGGGAAGTATTATTTATCCGCGTGTCATTACCGCTGATTACATTTTAAAATATGTGCGCTCCACAGTGAATTCCATCAACAGCAACGTGGAGACGCTTTACAAGCTTGCCGGCGGAAAAGCCGAGGCTCTGGAATTCATCATCAAGGAGAATTCTGCCGTCGCAGGCATTCCGCTGCAGGATCTGAATTTCCGGAAGAACACCTTAATCTGCTGCATCTACCGCAACGGCAAGGTCATTCTGCCGGGTGGACAGGATATGATGCTCGCCGGAGACTCCGTTCTGGTCGTCATTTCCGGATACCGCATCTCCGACATCAAAGAGATTCTGGAGGATTAACCTGCAATGAATTATTCCATGGTTTTATATATTCTGGGCTATATTTTAAAATTTGAGAGCGCGTTTCTGATGCTCCCGGCGCTGGTCTCGCTGATCTATCAGGAGGAGGCCGGCATTCCATTTGTCATTACCGCTGCAATCTGTCTGGTTTTAGGGATTGTTTTCACACATAAAAAACCGTCTTCCTCGACCGTGTATACAAGGGAGGGGTTTGTTACTGTCGCCTTGAGCTGGATCGTTATGAGTATTTTCGGCGCTATCCCCTTCGTGTGGAACGGCGACATTCCATATTATGTAGACGCCCTGTTTGAAACGGTCTCCGGTTTTACCACGACCGGTTCAAGTATTCTCTCCGATGTCGAGTCCCTGTCGCATGCCAGCCTTTTCTGGCGCAGTTTCAGCCACTGGATCGGCGGCATGGGTGTGTTCGTCTTTATTATGTCGATCCTGCCTCTGATGGGCGGCTCTACGATCAACCTCATGAAGGCGGAGAGCCCGGGACCTTCCGTCAGCCGTCTGGTTCCGCACATCAAGGATACCGCGAAAATATTATACGGCATTTACCTTGCCATCACGCTCCTTGAGATTGTCATTCTGTGTGCGCTCGGCATGCCGCTGTTTGAGTCTCTTCTGACGAGTTTCGGCACGACCGGCACCGGTGGTTTCGGTTTCCGTAACGACAGCTTTGCAAGCTTTTCGCCTGCTATCCAGAACACGGTCACAACTTTTATGATCTTAAGCGGTATCAATTACACATTTTATTTTTGTATTTTATCGCGCAGAATCAAGGATGCATTCCGCATCGAGGAAGTGCGCTGGTATCTCTTTTTGATCTTTGCTTCTGTCGGAATGATTACCTATAATATACGCCCGCTTTACGCAAATACCAGGGACGCGCTGCGGAATGCCTTTTTCCAGGTCGGTGCGATCATCACCACCACCGGATATTCCACTGCCGACTTCGACATGTGGCCTGCACTCTCCCAGACGATTCTTGTGACGCTGATGTTCGTCGGCGCATGTGCGGGAAGCACAGGCGGCGGTATGAAAGTATCCCGGCTGGTGATTTTATTCAAAACCATCCGCAAAGAGCTTTCCCTGATTATCCACCCCCGCGAGATCCGCAAGATCCGCATGGACGGACATGTCGTAGAACACAGCACCTTGCGCTCTACCAATGTTTTTCTGGTCATTTACTTTATTTTGCTCATGCTGTCAACGCTTATCATCAGCCTGGACGAGTTCGATTTTACCACGAACTTTACAGCAGTCGTCTCGTGTCTGAACAACATCGGTCCTGGCTTAAACCGTGTCGGACCGGCGCAGAATTTTTCGATCTTCTCGCCGCTCTCCAAGGTTGTGCTGATTTTTGACATGCTCGCCGGCAGACTGGAGCTTTTCCCGCTCATGATTCTGTTCATGCCGTCCACCTGGCGTAAAAAATAACGTGCAGCCGGCAATTTGGGCTGCGCAGTTTTGAACCGGTAGATATTTTTCTACCGGTTTTTTATTGGCTTTTTATGGGCTTTTTCCTGCTCCGGATGCTGTATCCGCATCCGTTAATGCCTGCGCCGCGCCGTGGCGAAGGCTTTTTCTCTGCCCGCAGGCAGACGTTTTTACTTTTTCCTTGCCCTCTGCTGGCTTGTGGTATATATTTGTTATAGTTTTAAATTAGAAGTACACAGGAATGGAGATTGCTATGTGGATTGCAGATAACTGGAAAGATTACGAAGTCATTGACTGCTCAAAAGGAGAAAAGCTCGAGCGCTGGGGAGATTATCTTCTCGTCCGTCCCGACCCGCAGGTCATCTGGGACACGCCGAAGACCGAGCGCGGCTGGCGCAAAATGAACGGCCATTACCACCGCAGCGCCAAGGGCGGCGGGGAGTGGGAATTTTTTGATCTTCCCCAGCAGTGGACCATCCATTACGGCAAGCTGACTTTCAACTTAAAGCCGTTCAGTTTTAAGCACACCGGACTGTTTCCGGAGCAGGCTGCCAACTGGGACTGGTTTTCCGAAAAGATCCGCAGCGCCGGACGTCCGATCAAGGTGTTAAATCTGTTCGCCTACACTGGCGGTGCCACGATTGCCGCCGCTGCTGCCGGTGCCAGCGTCACGCATGTGGATGCCTCCAAGGGAATGGTGACCTGGGCGAAGGAAAACGCCGTCTCTTCCGGTCTTGGTGATGCCCCGATCCGCTGGATTGTGGACGACTGCGTAAAGTTTGTTGAGCGCGAGATCCGCCGCGGCAACCACTATGATGCGATCATTATGGACCCGCCTTCCTACGGAAGAGGACCCAAGGGTGAGATCTGGAAAATCGAGGACGCCATCTATCCGCTGGTGCAGCTCTGTGAGCAGTTGCTGTCGGACGATCCTCTGTTTTTCCTGATCAACTCCTACACCACTGGTCTTCAGCCGGCAGTGCTCAGCTATATGATGAATACCGTCTTAAAAAAACACGGTGGTCATATCGCCGCAGATGAAATCGGTCTGCCGGTTTCCAGCAACGGTCTGGTGCTTCCGTGCGGGGCAAGCGGCAGATTTGAGCGCTAAGGGCGGGAACGATTTTGTCCTGTTTTTGCACAATTTTTGTAAATAGTTGTTTTCCTGCATACACAATACAATTTTTGTGGTACGCTGTTTTTATGCAAAGGTGATACGGGGATCCGGATCACCGGCAAATAAAAACGAACAGGAGAATGATTTCTATGGCACAGTTTGTAAAATTAGTTCCCGAGAATTTAAAGGCGCTGCGCGAAGTAAATCCGCGCCTGATGTCTTATAATGTAGAATTCGCCGAGGTAACCGGCGGCACCTTCTGGAAAGCGTACACACCGGAGCAGGTTGCAGGAACCGAGGAATTCCATGTCGCTCCGAGCGCAGACGGCATTGCTGCAATGTACAAGGATCTGATGCAGGTATACGCACCGATCGATCTGTACAACGAGAAGCTCCGCTCCCTCGCAAAGGAGCTCGGAACCGCATGGGTGCGTGTGTCCGGCACCTGGGCAACCAAGACTTACTATGATTTTGACAATGCAACAGGCGGTATTGCTCCGGAGGGCTACTTAAATGTCCTGACAAAGGAGCAGTGGATTGGTGTGCTCGACTTCGTAAAAGCGATCGATGCGAAACTGATGATTTCCGTTGCGAACTGCCCGGGTCTGCATTCCGCAGAGGAACCGTGGAATCCGAGTGAGGCGGAGAAGATTTTTCGTCTGAGCAAAGAACACGGCGTACCGATCGACGGCGCCGAGTTCGCAAACGAACCGAACATGATGGAGGATACCGGCTTCCCGGCTGGTTATACACCGGCTGATTACCACCGCGATCAGGATCTGTTTTTCGCGTGGGTACGCGCCAACTATCCGGAATGTATCTGTATCGGACCGAGCAGTGTTGGCGAGGGTCTTACCATCAATGGCGGTGATGACAACAGCAAGAGTGGTGGTATCGAGCAGCTTGTAAGAGAGAACTGCTCCACAACCGACCTGTTAGAGGACACCAAAGAGCCGTTGGACGTATTCAGCTACCATTATTACAACGGTGTATCCGAGCGTCTTGCTTCCGTGATGCCAAGCGGACACTGGCTGGCAGATACCGCCCATACCGAGGCGTATCTGGACGTTGCATTAAACTGTGCGCGCACCTATGCTCCACTCCGCGACAAATACTGCCCGGGCGGCGAGATGTGGGTAACGGAGTCCGGCGACGCAGGCGGTGGCGGTGATACATGGGCTTCCACGTATCTGGATGTTTTCCGTACCTTAAACGAGCTCGCTGGATTCGCAGCGATCACAGACGGCGTTATTTTCCACAATACACTGGCTTCTTCCGACTACGGCTTCCTGGCCCGCGAAGTATTTGATCCGCGCCCGAACTATTTTGCCGTATTGTTGTGGAACCGCCTGATGGGTACGACCGTTTACGATACCGCAGAGCCAATCCGCGAGGGCGCACATGTCTTCGCACATTCCCGCAAAGATGGAAAAGAGGGTGTTGTATATCTTGTGATCAACAACTCGCTGACAGAGGCAACCACCGTAGAGCTTCCGAAGAGCGCAGAGCGCTACACACTCGCCGGCGAGGGCGGCAACGTGCGTGCCGCTGTCATGACTTTAAATGGCAAGCCACTTGTTCTGGGTGCCGGCAATTCGCTTCCGGAACTCACTCCGGCAGCACAGGAAGCCGGAACAGTGACTCTTGCACCGGCAACCTGTACATTCTTCGTACTGTAAGCAGCGCGGGGAAGCAATCTGCACCGATGAGTAAGCCGCATAAGCTGGCTAGTAAGTTGCATTACTGGCTACAGTGGGGCTTAAGTAAGTTGCAACGGCATGTGCGTTAATACTTGTATCGGCTGGCTGGCAATATACCGGTATGTAATCTGTAATGACTGGCTGCATGGATAGGTACGTTGCATACACTGGCTGGGCTGCAACGTTGTGTGACCTGCAACGACTGGGTAAATTTGTAAGTTACATCGACTGGCAAGCTGCAGGGCCGAGCCTTACATGCACCCACAGGAGCTTTCTTGGTCAATCATTGTTTGCTGATGTTGTGCATAAGATCAAAACGGGTCTACAGAGGACTTTTTCTCTCTGTAGACCCGTTTTTGCGTACAATCTTCTATTTTTTTGACTTACATGGCTGCATTTTGGCTTCCGCCGGGTCTGGCGACACTCTTTTTCTCTCCCAGACCCGAAATCAGTTTCTTTTCGGGTCTCACGGGCTGGTTTTTCATTCCCAGACCCGCGAACAGCCCTTTTTTCTTCCCACGCGCATAATAACAAGGTCCCGGCGGGTCTGGAGAGACGTTTTTTCTCTCTCAGACCCGCCGGAACCTTGCACAAGACCATTTTTCTTCTTAATATCCGGTCGGACGGTCTTTTTTCCCGACCTTGAGGCGCGACATCGCGCGCGCCAGCGATGCTTTGGAACGATAATACTCCTGAATGCTCTGTTTCTGGCGGAGCTGCTCCTGTGCACGCTCTTTTGCCTCCTCGGCACGCCGCACATCGATCTCCTCCGGGGACTCACAGGTGTCAACAATCACCATTGCACGGTTATTGATGATCTGTGCAAATCCGGTGCCTGTCACACCCACGATCTCCTCGCCTGTTTCGTCCGTGATGCGGATCTCGCCGATCTCAACGGCAAACACCATATTTTCGTGATGCGCCTGGATTGCTTTCTCTCCGTCATGCAGCGGCAGAACGACCTGCTCACATCTTCCGTCAAAAAAGACACGGTCACAGGCAATCACTTTCAGACTAAATGTATTCATGCCCCCATCTCCTTCGCACGCTCGATCACATCATCGATCGTACCTACATTGAAGAACGCTGCTTCCGGATACTCATCCATCTCACCGTCAATAATTGCCTTGAATCCTCTTACCGTCTCCTTAAGCGGCACATACTTGCCCGGCACGCCGGTAAAGTTCTCTGCCACGTGGAACGGCTGGGATAAGAACTTCTGGATCTTTCTTGCACGGTATACCACGAGCTTATCCTCCTCGGACAGCTCCTCCATACCGAGAATTGCAATGATATCCTGCAGTTCTGTGTACTTCTGTAAAATCTCCTGTACTCTTCTGGCGGTCTCATAATGCTCTTTTCCAACGACGTCCTCCTCAAGGATACGGGAGTTGGACTCAAGCGGATCCACCGCCGGATAAATACCCTGCTCTACGATCTTTCTGGAAAGTACCGTGGTGGCATCCAGATGTGCAAATGTCGTCGCCGGAGCCGGGTCTGTCAGGTCATCTGCCGGCACGTAAACAGCCTGTACCGAAGTAACAGATCCGTTCTTTGTGGAAGCAATCCGCTCCTGCAGTTCGCCCATCTCCGTCGCCAGGGTCGGCTGATAACCTACTGCGGACGGCATACGTCCAAGCAGCGCGGATACCTCAGATCCTGCCTGTGTAAAACGGAAAATATTATCGATGAACAGAAGTACATTCTGATGCTCCTCATCGCGGAAATATTCTGCCATCGTAAGTCCCGTCTCAGCAACTCTCATACGTGCTCCCGGCGGCTCGTTCATCTGTCCGAACACTAACGCCGTCTTATCCAGTACGCCGGATTCCTTCATCTCAGACCACAGGTCATTTCCCTCTCTGGAACGCTCTCCGACGCCGGTAAAAATGGAATATCCGCCATGCTCTGTCGCAATGTTGCGGATCAGCTCCTGAATCAATACCGTCTTACCGACTCCGGCACCTCCGAAGAGACCGATCTTACCGCCCTTTGCATACGGTGCCAAAAGATCGATGACCTTAATACCGGTCTCAAGCACCTCAACGACCGGGCTCTGGTCTTCAAAAGATGGCGGATCTCTGTGAATCACCCAGTGTTCCTCACCGTCAAGGCTTTCGCCTCCGTCGAGTGTATCTCCGAGCACGTTAAACAGTCTGCCCAGGGTCTTATTTCCAACCGGAACCTTGATACCGCCGCCCTCGGCAATAACCTCCATATCCTTGCATAAGCCCTCGCTTGCCGCGAGCATGATGCAGCGGACGGTATTATTGCCGATGTGCTGTGCAACCTCCATCACGCAGCGCTTTCCGTTGTTGTCCACTTCAAGCGCATCTTTAATATATGGAAGGTCATTATCTTCAAATTCTACGTCAACGACAGGTCCCATGACCTGTACAATTTTCCCTTTCTTCATACAAGCTCCCTTCCGCTTTATTTCTTTTTCTTGTTCTTCTGCGCTTTCGCACCGCCGCTCACCTCTGTGATCTGCTGTGTGATCGCCGCCTGCCGTACCCGGTTGTATTCGATCGACAGCGTCTGTATCATGTCCTTCGCGCTGTCCGTTGCCGCCTGCATTGCCATCATTCTGGAATTATGCTCGCTGGCAAACGACTCTACCAGCGCACAGTAGATATATCCGGTGACATAGTTCGGTACTACATGCTCCAGAATCGCCTCCATGGATGACTCCACCCGGATCTCCTCCTGGTAGATATCCGCCGGGGCAGGATGCAGGAAGTCTTCCTTCACAAGCGGAAGAAGTTTCATCTTCTCCGCATTCATAGAAAAAGAGTTTTCCATCTTTGTGTAGATGATATATACCTCATCAAGCTCATTTTCCGCGTACAGATCCATGACGTGATCCGCAATGACACGCGCGCGGTGAAGCGACGGGTTCTGCACGGTATACTTGAACTCCGCATCCACCGCGAGACCCTCTTTCGCAAAATACTGGCGTCCGAGCTCGCCGACGACAAACAGCTTATTGTTCTCGCCCTGCGTGAAAAGCTCATGCGCCATCTTGATGACGTTGTGGTTGTATGCTCCTGCCAGACCCTTATCCGCAGTGATCACGATATATCCACGCCGCTTTTCTTCCTCCGGGATCTCCTTCTTCTGGTCAAAATAGCGGTTCTGCACCTCCGGAATGTGGCGCAGGAATCTGGAAATGGAACCCTGAAGTGCATAGAAATAAGGTTCCGTCTGCTCAAGCTTCTGCTTGGCGCTGCGCAGTTTGGCAGAGGATATCATATACATGGCGCTTGTAATCTTCATGGTATCCCGGATACTTTTCATTCGTTTTTGAATTTCCTTGGTATTTGCCATGCTCTATCACCTGCTCTTATATTCTTTAACCGCCTCTACAATCTGCTCCGTAATCGCATCATCCAGCACTTTTTCCTCGTTGATCTTCGTCACAAGCTCCGCGTGCTGTACATGGATGTAATCTAACATACCCAGCTGGAATTCTTTCGTCTTTGCCGTGTCTACGTCCAGCATCAGACGCTTGTTGGCAGCGACCAGCGTGATGACCTGATCCGCCAGGCTCATCGGATGGCAGAGCGGCTGCTTTAACAGCTCCATCAGGCATTTTCCGTGCTGTAACTGCTCTTTTGTCATGTCGTCCAGATCGGATGCAAACTGTGTGAACACTTCCATCTCACGATACTGCGCCAGATCAATACGGATCGTACCGGACGCTTTCTTCATCGCCTTGGTCTGCGCCGCACCGCCGACACGGGATACGGAGAGACCGACGTTGACTGCCGGACGCATACCTGAGAAAAACAGATCACTCTCCAAAAAGATCTGACCGTCTGTGATGGAGATCACGTTGGTCGGAATGTATGCGGATACATCGCCCGCCTGCGTCTCAATGATCGGCAGCGCCGTGATGGAACCTCCGCCCAGCTCATCGGAAAGCTTGCTGGAACGCTCCAGCAGTCTGGAATGCAGATAAAATACGTCTCCCGGATAAGCCTCACGTCCCGGAGAACGCTCCAGCAAAAGGGACAGTGCACGATATGCCACTGCGTGCTTGGAGAGGTCATCATATACGATGAGGACATCCTTGCCCTGATGCATGAAATACTCTGCCATAGCGGTTCCCGCATACGGTGCAATGTACTGTAACGATGCCGACTCGCTGGCTGTCGATGATAAAATGATGGAGTAGTCCATCGCATCATTCTTCGTCAATGTATTCACAAGCTTTGCTACGGTCGATGCCTTCTGACCGATCGCCACATAAATACAGATCACATCTTTTCCCTTCTGGTTCAAGATGGTATCTACTGCGATCGACGTCTTACCGGTCTGTCTGTCGCCGATAATCAGCTCCCGCTGCCCGCGTCCGATCGGGAACATGGCGTCAATCGCCAGAATACCGGTCTCGAGCGGCTGCTTGACCGACTGACGGTCAACAATGCCCGGCGCTTCCTGCTCGATCGGGCGGTAATCGTCCGCCGGAATCTCTCCCTTGCCGTCGATCGGCGCTCCCAGTGCATTTACAATTCTTCCAAGATAGGCATTTCCGACTGGAACACCCGCCTTCTTCTTCGTGCGTGTGACCTTTGTGCCCTCTTTGATGCCAGTGTCTTTTCCGAGAATGATACAGCCGATCTGATCGCGCTTGATATCCTGCACCATACCTCTGACGCCATTCTCGAAGATCACGATCTCACCATACATGGCATGCTCAATGCCATAGATGGTCGCAATTCCGTCTCCTACCCAGATGACAGAGCCGACTTCCTGCTCACCGGTCACCATATCATAATTTTCTATCTCTGTTTTCAGTATGGAGATAATCTCCTCTGAATTTATGGAACCCACGTCATCACCTCCATGTCAATTTTTGTTCTAAATTCTTGATCCGCCCCCGGACGCTGTAATCTTCCACCAGATCTCCCGTCTCCAGCACAAATCCGCCGATCAGTTCCGGCTGTGTGCAGATGGTAAGCTCCACCGTCTCTCTGTGGTGCTTTGCGGCGAGATATGCTTTGATCTGTGCAAGCTGCTCCTCATCCGGTGTACCCGCGCAGTACATAACGGTCTTTAAAATTCCATTTGCCTCATCGTAGCAGCGCGTATACGCTTTAAAGACATCCTCCATCTCCGATACGTTTCCGTGGTCGCACATTTCTTTTAAGAAATTCCAGACCTCTTTCGGAAACAGCTGCTCAATCAGCCTGTGTTTTTCCCTGCCGGATACCACCGGACAGTCCAGCACGCGCGGCAATTCGCCAGTCAGTGAGAAAATCCGCTTCATCTCTTCCACAGTCTCTTTCTCCACGCCCAGCTCAAAAAGAACCGTTCCGTAATTATTTGCTGTTTGTGTCATTTAAACCACCCGTTTTCGCCAAAAACTGTTCATACATAAGCTTGTTCTGCGCTGCCTGATCCGTGTCGCCCAATACCTTAGCGGTTGCCGCCATGGCAAGTCCCGCAATCTGCGACTGCAGCTCCTGCACGGTTTTCTCACGCTCAAGGTCAATCGACTTGTGTGCGTTGGCGATAATTTTCTGCGCCTCTGCATCCGCTGCATCCATACGGCTCTCATACTCCGCCTGTGCGCTCTTTCTCGCCTTCTCAACGATCTGCGCCGATTCCTCATGCGCCTGCTTTAAGGCGTCCTCATACTGCGCTTTCAGCTCATTTGCCTGCTCATTTACATGGCGTGCGTCCGCCATCTGCCCTTCGATCAGCTGCTTGCGCTGATCCATCACTTTCGTGACCGGTCCGATCAAAAATTTGCGGAGCCCCAGATATAATACGATCAGATTGACGATGGTAAAGATGACATTCCAGTCGATTCTAAGTAACTGCATACTCTACCATAACCTTTCCTTAGCCTAAGAATAAGATGATTAAGATTGCTACTACCATACCGAAAATTGCAGTACCCTCTGCCAGTGCACATCCAAGTAACAGTGCCTTTGTGATCTTTCCGTCAGCCTCCGGCTGTCTTGCGATAGCGTCTGTTGCCTTGGAAGTTGCAAGTCCGATACCGATACCTGCTCCAATACCTGTAAGTGCTGCGATTCCTGCTCCGATTGCGATTAAAGATGTCATAATAATGTTCTCCTTTTCTTTTTCGATTTGATTACTCGATGGTTTCCTTAATAAAAAGTGATGTTAAAAATACAAATACATATGCCTGAATGAATCCGTCAAACAGGTCAAAGTAGAGGCTGAGCGGTACCGGCACAAGTAACGGTGCCACGATCTTGATCAGCTCCATGATAACGAATGCGCCTAAGATATTACCGAAAAGTCGCATACACAGTGATAACGGCCGGATAAATATTTCCAGAATATTCATCGGCAGCATAAGCGGGATCGGTTCCGCAAAGCTTTTTAGAAAGCCTTTGACGCCTTTTTTATGTACGCCCGAAAATTCAATCAGGACGATACTCATCAGTGCAAGAGCACCAGTGACGCCCACATCCTTGGTTGGAGACTTGAGACCGAACAGACCGATCATATTGGCCACGCCGATATACAGCCCTACGGTCATCAGATATGGGATATACCCCTTTCCATCCTCCCCCAGGAGATCATAAAAGAAGTTGTATAAGCCTCCCACTACCGTTTCCAGTACAACCTGTTTCTTGCCGACATTCTCTACTTTCAGGTTGCGCACAAGAATGATCGAGCCGAGCAGCAGCACTGCCATGATGATCCACGTGACCACGACCGACTCCGCCACAGGGATCCCGCCAAAAACGGGGATCGTGAACGCAGTCTCACAGTTCAGCTCTTCCATCAGCTGCTTTGATAGTTCCTCCGTATTACCACTTCCTTTCTCTTTTTTGTGTACCTATTTTATGAAGTTTCCCATTAAATGTCAATTTCGTCAAAAGTTCTAATTTTCCGTTTCGTTTTTGTGCAATATGCACGCATAGATTGTGATTTTTTTCACATTTTCCGCCTTTTTACAAATTGAAAATTGCAAAAATATACATTCAGTCAAAAATGTCTTCCAATGTTTGTAAAAAATATCGGTTTCCATAGATAGAACTTTCTATCTATTTGAACGGACTTCCTACCTATTTTGACCTTTCCTTAACAAATACGCCCAAAAAGGGGCAGTCGCCCCTTTTCATGAAGCTGGATTTTGATAAGTAGCATTATAAGAAACTCGCACTTTGCGGTTTCCGTTGGAAATGCAGATGGAAATTCGGTCAAAAAATATGGCATTTCTAACCAGCCAGATGTTTGCATCTTCGATGATCCGTGTCTTTCCAAGTTTGGAACAATCCGCGGGTCAGGTCCGCACCCCGTGAGACAATTTGTAGGGTTTTCGTGCTGCACTTACCTGCACTCCCGCAGTAAAACATAACCGCGCGAAGCAGATGTTTGAGTTGCCATCTGCCCGGACTTTCATAGCAGGTGGCAACGAGTTTCTGTTCGCGCGGTTTTATGATGTCTACGAGGGAGTGCAGTTAGTGCAGCTAGAAAACCCGCCCATTGTCTCCGGTGTGCCGGACATGCACCCGTCGGATAGTCAAAACGTGGAAGAGACACGGAATCTGATGCAAACATCCAACTGGTAGAAATGCTCACATTTTTCTCCAACGAATATTCCATCTGCATTTCCAACGGAAATCTGCATATGTGCTTCTTATAATGCTGCTTATCACATCAACTGCACGAAAAAGGGGCTGCACGCTTAATGTGCAGCCCCTTAACAAGCCTATATTATTTTCTTCTGGACTCAAGTTCTTTTACGTTTGCCTCTACCTTCGCCTTGGAAAGCGGATATATAAGTAACAGTGCCAGTCCGCATAATGCATAGATGATTGCCGGGAAGAAGGTGGACAGATTGTAGATTCCATTTGCAACTTCCTGCGTCTGGCTTGTTGCCAGCTCATCATAACCGATCCAGCCAAGTGCCCATCCGGAAAGTCCGCCCGCAATTGCCTGACCGATCTTTCTTGCGAAAGAGTACATACCGTATACGGTACCATCATCTCTGGTGTGATTCTTCACTTCCATGTCATCGATAACGTCCGTTACCAGTGCCCAGCACTGCATCTGGAAGAAATACATACCGATCATGGCAAGGAATGCCAGTCCGACGAACAGCCATACATTCTTTACATGCAGTACGCCAATAATAAAATATAATCCTGCGGAGATAAACATTCCGATAAGACTGCACTCTTTCTTTCCGTACTTCACGGCAAGCTTTGTGGACACTGCGGAAAGTACAAGCACGCACGGAAGCATCAGCAGCGAATATACGGATAATGCTGCAGTGTTCTTAAAGTAATCTGCAAACAGATACTGGTTGATGCCCTGGGACATTAAAGATGCCAACAACAACAGCACTGCCGAGAGAATCAGACCCATCAGCGATCTGCTGGAAAACAGTGCGGAAACCGTCTGTCCGAACGTCTTCTTCTGGACATCCGGCTTCGGTACATACGCGACACGTTCTGTTGTCAGCGTATAGCATAACAGATAGCAGATAACGGCAAGTACGGAAAAGATTCCTGCGATCATGGAAATTTTGGACGCGGATACGACCTTGTTTCCTGCCTCATCGGTGTAATATACCACCATCGGTGCAAGCATACCGATCAGGATACCTGCCAGCGTACCGCCCAGAGAACGGAACACAGATAAGGAGCTTCGGTCCTTCGGCTCGCTGGAAATAACAGATGCCATGGATCCATATGGAATATTTACGGATGTATAGAAAATGGATCCCCATAAAATGTAAGTGATGAACATGTAAGCAACTTTTGCCGCATACGGTGCATCTACCAGAAATGACTGGTACATCATGAACGATGCCAGTGCAACAAATGCGCACATACGCAGAATCCACGGACGGATGCGTCCGTTCTTGGTCGGCTTGCTGTTATCAACAATGCGTCCCATTCCGATGTCGGTAAATGCATCCAGACATCTTGCAAGCAGGAACATGGTACCTACCATACCGGCAGAGACTCCCATGACCTTTGTGTAAAATACCATTACATAGCTGCTGGCGAAAATGAATGTAAAATCATTCGCAATATCACCGCACATGTAACCGATTTTGTCCTTTACGCCAAACGGCTTGGTGTTTGTGTTTCCCATAATGCGCCTCCTGTAGCAGACCGCCCCATGCGGTCTCTTTGATGGTTTTATTATAGCAACTTCCCTTTCCCTGTACTTTGCCTTTTTTTGTTTGACACGGATTATTTTTGTGTTATATTTATTTTGTACTAAAATTTTTTCACGTTGTTATTTGCAGCTAACAGTTTCCGGATCAAGCAAGGAGGATTCTTATGGCATTGCCCTATATTTCCGTGGAGGACTGTTTTCCGGTCATCCGCCAGACCATCTTAGACACCTACAAAGTCGACTCTTTTCTGATGCATTATCCCTACTCCGATCTGGAGCGGCTGGACATGGGGCTTCGCAAAATGGTCTGGGGAACCTATTCCACAAATTCTGCCATCTTCTCCCTGTCTCCCGAACAGGATGCCTGGCAGATTATCGTGTTAAAAAGTGTTCTGGGCTTTTACAATCTGATTATCACAGTTACAAACGAGGAGCATCCCGATATGTTTGGCTTCATGCCGTTCCGTACCGAACCTGCAACTCCGGCTGTCATCAACCGCATCATGAAGGAGAACGGCATTCCGCCACAGTATACATCCAGCATGCAGCAGGTCTACTACAATCTTCCCGTCGTGGAAATGCAGAGTCTGATCACCCAATGTCACTAAGTTAGCACCAAGCGAAAAAGTTAAAATAGGAACGAGAACAGCACACAGCGCTACGGAACAGCGATTGTGTGCTGTTTTCTTGAAAAAAGGCATGACAAGAAAGCGGATCGAAAAATCCGCTAAAAAAAGCTATTCAAAAAGAATAAATTATGCTACTCTATAAGTGAAGCTGGCGGGAGGATTCCGTATTATCTTACGAGAACACTTTCGGCTTGGTCGAATAGGCGAAATGTATCTCATAAGTAAGGCTTCGACATTGGGTGGACAGACTTTACCAAGAAAGAATTGCAGGCAAATATGAGTGGCAACGGAGAAATTGACCTTGTAGGCGTATTTCTTCTTTTTCTGTTGGATGACTACGGATTGGGTAATCAGTTGGCAGAAGTTGAACATAGTAAGCTTTGCAAAGATTTCCTGATGAACGAAGTCCACCTTTTTAGAGTGCAAATGCAGTAGTCCGAGGGTGTATTTCAGATCACGGAAAGAGGTTTCAATTCCCCAGCGCATGGCATAAAGCTGTTTGAGTTCAGAAACAGGGAAAGATTGCTGCTCCAGGTTCGTGATAATCGTTTCGAATGAATCATCCGATATTTTGAAGCGGACAATTCTAAAGCTAAGTTCGTAAAACTGGACAGGATCAGACCTATCGCATTTTTTGGGAAGAAAGTCAAAACGATTCCGCCTGGGAATATATTTGCAGCAATTACCGATTTGCAGCAACTTTTTAACATCATTTGTCATACGATTTGTAATTTTGAGATGAATTGGCACATCAAATTCGTCAGAATCAGGGAGTGCCAGGCCAGCACCAATCCCGGTTTTACCATCCTTGATACGGAAGAGGAATGCCCAGTTTTTCTGTTGAATATGAGCAAGATTGTTATAGGATTCGTAATTTCTGTCAGCAAGTACCAGGGCTTTCGGGATATCGGAGCGATCCACCATCGTCGTCAATGCACCGCATTCATCCGTATTTCTGAATTTTTGAAGAATGGCATCCAAATATAGATGTTGAAGTAAATCATACGTTGCATTGATATGAAGTAAGTTATAGGACTTTTTTCCATCTTTGCGGGAAACAAAGGACTCCGGATCGTCCGGGTTTGCAGCAGTTTCCAATTCTGAACCATCGACAGCAAGCAGCCGATAGCCCTTGTAAAGCTTTTCGCTACAAACACTGTGCGTAAAATGCTCAAACAGTTTTTCGAAAGCAACCGGAGTAATTTTTGCGCGTTGCTGAATAAAGGCTGAGGAAGATGGTATGGATTTATCTAATCCAAAAAAATCCAGCAGGTCGTTGGTTAATGTTCCTCCCCGAAATGAGAGAACCGCAGCTATGGCTTTGTCAAAAGGAATTTTTCGGTTTCTGGTATAGTCTGTTTCAGGGTGCCTTGAATAATCCCGCTTATAGTCGGTAAGAAATTGAATGGAATTCAGTAAAGATTGCTTGATGTATTCGGCGGTCATAGGTAATCCTCCTTGTAGTTTTTGTGTCGAGAGACACTTCTAACTACAAGGGCCATTTTGCTAAGCGTACTTAGCAAAATGGCCGCACGAAATTGCATATTTGTCAAGTGTTTTTTTGAAAAAACACAAAAAAGCGCCCCGTTACAGCTCAATTTTGAGTGTAGCGGGGTGTTTTGGCTTAACTTAGTGACATTGAGTACAATTGGGCTTCTGTAGTACAATCATTTTTACGGAAATATACTGCACAAAGTATTTCGATACAGACTGGTAGTACCGCCGAAAATTTAGCCTGCCATGAGAGTAAGAAATTAATCGGATGCTCCTTACCGTTGCTTTAGAATGCAGGCATTACCAAAGTAACATACACTATGTAGAAAATGGATACTACGACTGCATAAAGCCAGCCCATCTTCGTCAGGCTCTTCATATCGTAACCGCCGGCAGCCATCATCATGGGAATTCCGGGAGATGCACTGGGTGTCAAGAACGCAGTTAAGCATCCGGCGCAAATCAAGACCAACATGCCCTTAGGATTAGCACCAATGGCATTACATGTAAGCAGACATATGGGAGCAAACATATTCATCACGCTCTGATTCTGCATGAATTGGGTCAGAACAAACGGTACCAAGAAGAAAATTGCACTCAGGAACCAGACATTCGGTTGTGCTCCCAGGATCTTTGTAATGTATTCGCCAATTAGGTTAGAAGCACCCGTTTCGACCAATGCAGCAGCCATGGTATTTGCACCGACGAACATGAATCCGATATCCATTGGCATCTGTCGAATTGCCTCCGGACCGGAAAGTACACCAAACAGCACATTCAGCATACAGCCAACAAGTACGATGACCCATGCAGGAACACCCAGCTGTGCATTGAAAATCAGGGCAAGGATAGTAAGGATAAAAATCAAACTGCCCGCCATATCCTGAACTTTGGTGAGGGGGGGTTCATCTGTAGCCTTTTGGCTGTTACCGATAATGGGGAGTATAGGCTTTTCCGGCGTGACCTTGGGAGCGTAGAAGAATGCCCACAGAAGAGTGAGTAGAATAATGGGCAAGCGGCCGATTGTGAAGTCAATAGCATTGAAATGCTGTGCAAAACCGTAGGTTTCCATCAGACCGTCGAATACTGCTGCCTGGCTGATGGCAAAACCAAAGGGCAGAACAGCGCAGCATGCAAGGCAGGTGATGCAGAGTGGAAAATGCACCTTGGAACGGCTCACCTTAAACTCATCACAGATGGAATCCATGATAGGAAACGCAATGCTGTAGGCGACGGCAGGACTGGTCAGGATGCTTGTCAGGATAGCCGCAAGTACAATAATGCCGCAATAAGCTGCTTTAAAGCTTCCGCCGGTGACTTTACGGATAAAGTTTGTAATTGTTGTAACCAAGGATGTCTTGCGCAATCCAGCACCTACCACGAACATACCAACGATGATTACGGCGTTGGCGTTGCCAAAGCTGGAAAGTGCATTGGCCGGTCCAATACATTTAAACAAAATCAGCAGTGCCATTGAGGTAAGTGCCGTGACCCCCATGGGGTATTTGTTCCATGCCAACATGACGATCATATACAGAAAGATCGCAATGCAAAAAACGATTTGTAATGTCATCGGATAATCCTCCTTCTTATTTTGCTTCGCAGTTGCCTACATTTTTTCTGAAAACACTTCGCTAACTTTTTGCTGTATTATTTTCTGTGCCTTTTTCCAATCGGCCTTTTGGTTCACCATGAAGCCATGCATGCTTTCCGGGAAAAATTGCATTTGTACTGTTGTACCTGCGTCACACAAAGTCATAAACAGTCTCAGATTCTCCTCTCTCAGTTCATCTAGCCCGCCCTCAATCATCAACGTCTCAGGGAATTCACGGAAGACACTGCTTGGCGAAAGTGCAGGCGATACCTCGGCGATATTGTCATCTACATCACAGAGGTAGCAGTCTTTGTAAAATCGGTACTGCTCCTTCCGTTCATCCGGACAATCATCTGGCTTGTCATTCGGATCTGTGTGAAGGTCCAGCCAGCTATAAGCAAGCAGTAGGAGAGCTGGTTTCTGAAGCTGTCTTTTCTGAATACTTCTTAGTGTGACAGCGCACGCAATATTTCCTCCAGAGCTTTGTCCGGATAAAATGTAATTCTGCCTTAAGTGGTATTGTGCTGCGTTTTGGAGCAGATGGTTAATTAAAATTTCTGTTTCGTCTATCTGATAAGGGTAGAAATACTGTGGCGCCAAATGATAATCAATAGATACAACCGCGCAATCAGAAGCGTAAGCCAATCTTCTGGCAAAAAGGATATCTCGGTCACCATGGCAGCGAATCATTCCACCTCCGTGAATATTTACGACGAATGGAAGCGGTTTCTTCTCACTGGCCGGTCTGATTATGTAAAAGTGGATGGTATCTGTTTTTCCTTCTTTTATGAAGTGATCTTCGACCGTCGTGACCTCATCCAGTTCGTGCAGTCCTGCAACCTGGAAAAAAGCGGGCGGATTGGCGCGGATATTCTCTGCTTTTTGAAGTAGCTGTTTCCGATCCATAGGCAATTACCAGTCACGCACAGATCCGTCAAAGCTCATATGCGCAGAGTGATTTGCCCGGTCATGAGCCGGGAATCTCTCAGCCGCATCGTCAGCCAGTTCAATACCGATACCTGGACGGTCGGGTACGAGGATACAGCCATTTTCCAGCTGGAGCGGTTCTTTGACCATGGCATCTTCTGCACCGTTGAGCATGAAGCTGGGCAGCTCCATAATGCCGAGATTGGAAATGCAGGCGCTCAATTGCACACAAGCGGCTGTTGATACGGGGCCAAGCGGATTGTGTGGAATCACAAGTACATTGTTTGCCTCTGCCATAGCTGCGACTTTGCGCGAAGCGTTGATGCCGCCAATGGCGCATACATCTGGACGTACATACCGTGCCGCATCCCGTCTCATCAGAGTTTCAAACTCGTTGAAATAAGTAAAGCGCTCACCGGTGGCGATGGGAATAGAAATATGGGAGGCCACATACGCCATTGCATCCACATTATCCGGTACAATAGGATCTTCCAGCACCATGGGATGATACTTTTCAACAGACTGGGCAAAAAGGATTGCTTCCGGAACATTCATACAGCGGTGTACCTCAAGAATCAGATCAAAATCATCTCCAACCGCTTCACGTACCTGACGGACCTTTTCCACTGCGATCTGGACCTTGCTGTTGTAGAATTCATCGTGGCCGGTCCCGTAAACCTCATTGACCGGAAGAAATACTTTGCTGGCAGTAAAGCCCCGATCCTTCAGGACTCTAAACTCTGCGGACATCTCCTCTGCTGTCATGTTGAAGTTGCTTAGACCGCTGCAATAGGTGCGAATCTTATCCCTTGTTTTTCCACCCAGCAGCTCATAGACCGGAACGCCAAGAGCTTTGCCTTTGATGTCCCAAAGAGCAATCTCCAGAGCGCTGATTGCACTCATCAAAACGCTGCCACGGAAATACATGGCCCTGTACATGTTCTGATAATGATGCTCAATTCGGAAAGGATCCTGACCGATCAAGAATTCAGAGAACTTCTCAATGGCTCCCTTGGTAGCCTGGAGAAATCCCCAGTTGCCCGCTTCGCCAAGGCCGGTGATACCTGCGTCCGTATGGACCTTGACAAAGAGATAGTGCTTTGCCTCGATGATTTCTACGCTTGTTACCTTCATACAATCTTAGCCTCCTTTGGAATGTATTTTATAGAGTGCCGTACTGCACAAGCTGAATTGTAAAGGATTTCGTCTCCGTACTCAACCCAATAATCCCATTACTTTAGATTGATCTATTCCAATTTTCGCTTTATTATTAGAGAAATTAAGGTTAGTATATTAAAAAATCGTTGCTATACCTTGCATATTTTCAATTTATATGTTACGATATTTTAGAATTCAGAATTAGATATTATCCTAAAATTATATTTTATAAAAATAGGGGTGAATTCCATGAAAAAGGCAAGTCGGCACAACCCAATCGGCACGCTTCCCATGGACAAAGGAGTCTGTGCCCTGCTGCAGGACAAACAGGGGAATATGATCTGTGAAGCCTATATGTACCGTGTAGGCTTTTTCCGATTTAACTGGCATCCATCCCTTGAAATCATGTTTGTAATGCAGGGAAACCTCCGAATTTTTACTCAGCGCGGTACTTATTTGCTAAAAGAAGGGGATATTATTGTCCTTCAGCCAAATGAAGGACATGCTACAATGATGGAAACAGCCGACACAATAGCTGCGGTTATGCATATTTCGCAAAAATATCTGGAGGGTATAAGTTCGTCTGCACAGCATATCAGGTGCCTGTACGACAGTTCAAAAGAACGTGATATCTCTTATTTCCGTATTCGAAATGCATTTGCGTCTTTTTATCGGACAGCATCCTCTGAGACGAGCCTCGGGAGTCAAATCTACGCTGAATCCCAATTGATGATGGTTATTGGTACGTTGATGATGTATTTTGCTTCGGAGCCAACTGCTCGTATTGCGAGCGGACTGACACCGCAGCAGAGCCGGAAATTCAATAAAATTCTTATGCAAATTGACAAAAACTACCGTCAGGAATGCACATTGAAAACGCTTGCAGAGGCCGTGGATATGAGTCCATGTTATCTTTCTTCCTATTTCAAAAAGCATATGATGATGGGTTTTCACGAGTATCTGACAAGAAAACGTCTCGCGCAAGCAGTATATGAATTAAACAATTCAGACAAAACAGTGTTGGAGATTGCGGTCAACGCAGGTTTTCCAGATGCAAAAGGTCTTTACGCTGCGTTCCAACAATATTTTGGTATGACGCCAAATGACTACAGAAGGAAAATTGGCATCCACATGGATGCCAATGCAAAAAATTATGTTCCTATACGCCTCCCGTTTCAGGATCCTTTTGTGCAAAGGAAGCTGGAGGAGTATAGCAAGGAAAGGTAAGCCCCCGAAACGGTAATGCCGTGTATCAGTAATTGTTGCCTGTAAACAACGTTGCTTTCGTATTGTTGTGAATTATAATGGGAGTAAACTTGGATGAAAAATAATTACGGCAAAATGCACAAACAGGGTTTTAACCAATGACGCTTACAAAATAAGCTACGTGGTAGAAATACGTCGGCTATGCAGGATTTGCAAACATACTTACCCCAAAAAAGTACGTCCCTCGATTGACTTTGCAGCCAGTCGAGGGGCTCAGTGCTTGATGGAATGAGGGGCAGAGTGAGACTCTATTTTTTATTAGAAACGAATAAAGTGGAAGCGCAGTTGGGTTGTACTCCAGATAGCTGATAACATATGGATGGATTCCGGCACTGACTGCCCAGTCATGCCAGGAGTCGGCATCTCCTTTCACTTCAATGTGCAGCAGACGGTTTGCCAAAGCGCGTGGCATATTGTATGCAACCGATTTGTCTGTGACGCGATTACCTGCGGCAATTACAATACAGTTTTCTGGAAGCTTGTGTTCTCCAATTGTGCGGTCAAGAGTAATCTGGTACGCAGCCCAATGTCACTAAGTTAGCACCAAGCGAAAAAGTTAAAATAGGAACGAGAACAGCACACAGCGCTACGGAACAGCGATTGTGTGCTGTTTTCTTGAAAAAAGGCATGACAAGAAAGCGGATCGAAAAATCCGCTAAAAAAAGCTATTCAAAAAGAATAAATTATGCTACTCTATAAGTGAAGCTGGCGGGAGGATTCCGTATTATCTTACGAGAACACTTTCGGCTTGGTCGAATAGGCGAAATGTATCTCATAAGTAAGGCTTCGACATTGGGTGGACAGACTTTACCAAGAAAGAATTGCAGGCAAATATGAGTGGCAACGGAGAAATTGACCTTGTAGGCGTATTTCTTCTTTTTCTGTTGGATGACTACGGATTGGGTAATCAGTTGGCAGAAGTTGAACATAGTAAGCTTTGCAAAGATTTCCTGATGAACGAAGTCCACCTTTTTAGAGTGCAAATGCAGTAGTCCGAGGGTGTATTTCAGATCACGGAAAGAGGTTTCAATTCCCCAGCGCATGGCATAAAGCTGTTTGAGTTCAGAAACAGGGAAAGATTGCTGCTCCAGGTTCGTGATAATCGTTTCGAATGAATCATCCGATATTTTGAAGCGGACAATTCTAAAGCTAAGTTCGTAAAACTGGACAGGATCAGACCTATCGCATTTTTTGGGAAGAAAGTCAAAACGATTCCGCCTGGGAATATATTTGCAGCAATTACCGATTTGCAGCAACTTTTTAACATCATTTGTCATACGATTTGTAATTTTGAGATGAATTGGCACATCAAATTCGTCAGAATCAGGGAGTGCCAGGCCAGCACCAATCCCGGTTTTACCATCCTTGATACGGAAGAGGAATGCCCAGTTTTTCTGTTGAATATGAGCAAGATTGTTATAGGATTCGTAATTTCTGTCAGCAAGTACCAGGGCTTTCGGGATATCGGAGCGATCCACCATCGTCGTCAATGCACCGCATTCATCCGTATTTCTGAATTTTTGAAGAATGGCATCCAAATATAGATGTTGAAGTAAATCATACGTTGCATTGATATGAAGTAAGTTATAGGACTTTTTTCCATCTTTGCGGGAAACAAAGGACTCCGGATCGTCCGGGTTTGCAGCAGTTTCCAATTCTGAACCATCGACAGCAAGCAGCCGATAGCCCTTGTAAAGCTTTTCGCTACAAACACTGTGCGTAAAATGCTCAAACAGTTTTTCGAAAGCAACCGGAGTAATTTTTGCGCGTTGCTGAATAAAGGCTGAGGAAGATGGTATGGATTTATCTAATCCAAAAAAATCCAGCAGGTCGTTGGTTAATGTTCCTCCCCGAAATGAGAGAACCGCAGCTATGGCTTTGTCAAAAGGAATTTTTCGGTTTCTGGTATAGTCTGTTTCAGGGTGCCTTGAATAATCCCGCTTATAGTCGGTAAGAAATTGAATGGAATTCAGTAAAGATTGCTTGATGTATTCGGCGGTCATAGGTAATCCTCCTTGTAGTTTTTGTGTCGAGAGACACTTCTAACTACAAGGGCCATTTTGCTAAGCGTACTTAGCAAAATGGCCGCACGAAATTGCATATTTGTCAAGTGTTTTTTTGAAAAAACACAAAAAAGCGCCCCGTTACAGCTCAATTTTGAGTGTAGCGGGGTGTTTTGGCTTAACTTAGTGACATTGGTCTGATCACCACACTGCAGCATCTGATCACTGCATTTATCCCCGGGTTTGCAGCCAATCACGTCGAGTATATCAATTATACCTCCGAACAGCACGAAGTTGACTTTAACGAGGAACGGATTCACAAATTTACTTCCGATTATATGGCAAACCTCGCCGAACACATAAAATCCTGTGGCGATGCTGTCATCACCGGTGATCAGACAGCCTCCTCCGAAAGCATGAAATCCCTGTTGAATTTTGCGGTTTCTTTTTCCGAGACACCACTCTCCCAGTTAAAGGAATATCTCTCCTACATCAACACTTTTCTGTCTGCCAAAATGATGGACACACAGGTGCATCCCGCCTATATCTTTAAGCAGATGCATACCTTTCAGCTTAAAATTAACGAAACCGTGCAGGCGCAGGAACTGCAGCATCTTCCTTATGAAATGGTACGCAAATACTGCCTGCTCGTGAAAAACTTTACCTATGACAATTATTCCTATCTGATACGAAGCGTGGTCAATTATATCAACCAGCACCTGTCCTCGGAATTATCGCTCGCCGCGCTTGCTTCGGAATTTGGCAAAAATGCTTCTTACCTCTCCAGCGAATTTAAAAAGGAAGTCGGCGACACACTCACAACTTATATCAACAAGCACCGCATTCTCGCCTCGCTGCGTTACTTTAACACCACGGACATGAGCGTTGCGGAAGTATCCAACGCCGTCGGCTACACCGATATGGGCTATTTTTCACGCCTCTTCCGGAAATATGTAGGACAGAGTCCTCGCGAATATAAAAAGATGCTGGATAAATGACATTTTATGCCCCACTATCTGCGCTCTTCCAGATACCACTCCGCCTCCCGCACCGTATCCACCAGAACCTCCATCGCCTCCAGCGGATATTCTCCCGCAGCGGTCTCGCCCGTCAGCATCACAGATGCCGCGCCCTGCTGCACCGCGCGGAATATATCGGACACTTCCGCCCGATGCTCCATGGAAGCGAGCATCTGCGTGACGACCATAAACGCTCGCCCGTGCTTTCTGCACTGATCCGCAATCTCCTCCTGCGCACACGGAAGCTTTGCCAGGGGCATCGCATTCCCCAGATCTCCTCTGGCGATCACAATCTCATCGCAGTGCGGCAGCAGCTCCCCCAGATGCTCCATTCCCTGCTGATTTTCAATCTTTGCGAAAATGCGGATGTCTCCAGCATCCTCATTTATTAAAGCCTGTTTTAAGTTCTTTAGGTCTTCTTGATTTCTCACGAACGGAAGCATGACCCCTGTGATTCCGCACTGCTTTATTCTGGCAAGATTCCGGTAATCACGCTCCGTCAGCGTCGGTGCCTGTATCTCCACACCGGGCGCCGCAATACTTTTCCCGCTTTTTAAGACGCCGCCCCGCACGACGGTACATTCCACCGCGGCAGACGATCTTAAGCGGAATTGTTCTTCTACTTTTAAAGCAATCCTGCCGTCGTCCAGCAAAATCTCCTGTCCGGGCGCAAGCGCCACAAGCAGCGTTCCCGGCACCGGAATCTCCGTCGGATCAAACAGATTGTTTTGTCCGTCCGCCACAAGGCTCAGACCGTCTCCCTCTTTTAAAAGACGCTCTGCCCCAAGCGTACCGATGCGGAGCTCCGGTCCCCGCAAGTCAATCAGAATCTCTGGCGTTCCGTCATGCAGCCGGCTCCATGCGCTGTGGATGCCGGAGATCCACGCATCCGCTTCTTCCAGATCCGCATGGGACAGATTGATTCTGATTCCTGTCATTCCTTTTTCAAACAAATGAACCAGCATCTCTGTATCACAGCATGCTGGTCCGATGGTTCCGTAAATTTTTGTCTTCATTATACTCTTCTCTCCGCGCAGCTGCTCTGCTGCGCCGCCCGTGATTCGATCGTGCGGCAGATTCTCCCGCCGCTTGTTCTATAGCATCTTTTTCTTACGCAGTATCAGCATCGTGATAATGCAGATCAACAGAGTCAGCACACAGATCAGCAAAAATCCGTGCGGCGTATTGGCAAACGGCATCCACCGCTCATCCACGTTCATTCCATAGATACCGGAAATGACCGTCGGAATCGCCATGACAATCGTGATTGAGGTCAGATACTTCATGACGTTGTTCAGGCGGTTGTCAATCACAGAGGACATCAATTCTCTGGTACCGTTGATGATGTCACGGTAGATGGAAGTCATCTCGATCGCCTGCTGGTTCTCGACTATGACATCCCCCAGAAGCTCCGTATCCTCCGGGTACTGCTCCAGTCTCTTATAGCGCGTCAGCCGGTCTAACACCACGCCGTTTGCACGCAGGGATGTGGCAAAATAGACCAGCGTGGACTCCAGTTCGTGCAGATCAATCAGATCCACGTCCTCGGTGTGTTGTCCGATCCGCTCCTCAATCTCCGTACGGCGCTTGTCAATGATGCGCAGATTGGTCTGGTAGATCGTCGCGGTGCGGTACAGAATCTGGTACACAAAGCGCAGGCGCTTTTTCGTGCTGAACTCCTTCACGCGGTTGATCACAAAATTCTTGAGCACCGGCGTATCCTCCGTGCACACCGTCACGATCACATCCTGCGTTAAGATAATGCCGAGAGGGATTGTCGTGTAGGACTGCTTATCGTGCCGGATCTCTGTCGTCGGAACGTCCACCAGAATCAGCGTATATCCGTCCTGCAGCTCGATACGGGAGCTTTCCTCCTCATCGAGTGCTGCCTTGATATCGTCGATATCCACATTCAGCACATCGGCAATCTCCTCACATTCCTCCTGCGTGGGACTGATCATCCGCACCCACACGCCGTCCTGCAGCTTCTCCTCCTCATGTATCACCTGATTATCGGTCATAAAATATTTCATCATAGCTTTTGCCCTATATCCTCTCTACCTGTCATATAGAATCTGATATGCATTCAGACTGAGTTTTCTTCCAAACTTTGTCCCTGCATTTTTAATCTGACCGCAATACTCAAATCCATACGCCTCATGCAGATGAATGCTCGCCGCATTCTCACTGGTGATTAAAGAGATGACCGTGTCAATCTCCTCACACTCCGCCGCATAGGCAAGCACGTTCTCCATCAGGCTGCGGCCGATGCCACGCCCTCGATAATCCTTGTGTACATAAATCGATATCTCCACCGCAGGGTCAAATGCCTTGCGGTCCCTGTAACGGGAAAGCGACGCATATCCCGCCACCTTGCCGTCCTCCACATCAACATAAATGACATAGCGCCCGTTATGCTCCGCAAACCATGCCTTCCGGTTCTCCATGTCTTTGACTTCCGTATCAAACGTTGCCGTCGTGTGAAGAATCGCTTCATTATATATATCCATCAATGCAGGAATATCCTGCAGTACCGCTCTGCGTATCATTCTCTTACCAGCTTTCGTGTCCTAAAATGTCTCTGTAACAGAAAACGCCTTCGGAATCCGAAGGCGTTTTCCCTTTTTTATCATATCACAGTTTTTCTGGCACTTCTACGCTAAATTTGCAAAATCACAGGAAATCACGCGCCACGTTTCCGCTCCGGAAGCTGCGCCAGAATGATTGCAGCAAACATCAGCACACAGCCGGAAAGCTCACGTACCGAGAGCGCCTGCCCTAATATTACCCAGCCTGCAATCAATGAAATTACCGACTCCAGGCTGAGGATTAAGGACGCCACCGTTGGGTTCATGCCACGCTGTCCGACAATCTGGAGTGTGTACGCCACGCCACAGGAAAAAACACCTGCGTACAGCACCGGAATCCATGCCTGCAGAACCGCTCCCATATCCGGTTTCTCAAACAGCCACATGCAGACCGCCGACAGCAGTGCACACACAAAAAACTGGATACACGACATTTTTACACCGTCCGCCAGCGGCGCAAAATGATCAATAACAAGAATGTGCGCCGAAAATGCAAATGCCGACAGCAGAACGAACAGATCTCCCTTCTGCAGGGAAAAGCTGCCATCTGTCATACATAAAATGTATAACCCTGCGACAGCCAGCGCCACAGCGGCCCAGATTTTGATTCCCGCCTTTTTTCCTAAAAAAATACTTAATATCGGCACCAGCACAATGTACATCGCTGTGATAAATCCCGCCTTGCCTACTGTTGTATACTGTATTCCGATCTGTTGCAGATTGCCTGCCACAAAAAGCATGACCCCGCAGCAGATTCCGCCAAGCAGCAGATTTTTCCGGCTTCCCGGTGTCTTTCCGGCATCCTCTTCCTTTGCACCTGTTCTATGAAACACTGCAATACATGGGATCAGCACTAACCCGCCAATCACATTCCGCACTACGTTAAAGGTAAACGGTCCGATATAATCCATTCCAACACTCTGCGCCACAAACGCAACGCCCCAGATCGTTGCCGTCAAAAGCAGCAGCAAAGATTGTCTCATCACAAATTTATTCATCACTCTACTACAGAACGCTCCGCAGGAACTGTCTTGCCTCTGGCGTCTTCGGATTGGAAAAAATCTCCTCCGGCTTTCCTTCCTCAAGAATTCTTCCATCCGCCATAAAGACAACCTTGTCCGCAAGTCCGGCTTTTCCGATCCGTTCTTTTGCAAGAGCCTCTGCCCTTCCTTTCTCCATCTTTTTTACATGAACAGGCGCCAGCATTACATTCTCAAGTACAGTCTTGTGTGGGAACAGATTGAATCTCCCGCACATAGCAGTCCGCCAGGCCGGCAATCGCCTCCTGATCATTTCTGCTCGTCTCATCGTAAAACCCCACCGTATAAAACCCGGCTGCCTTTGCCGTCTTAATCGCATAGAGCGCATCCTCGAACACCCAGGTGTCCGCCGGGTGCGTACCAAGTGCCTTTGCCGCTGCCAGATAGATGTCCGGCCTTTCTTTTCCCGCGCCGATCTCCGTGCAGGTAAAAATCTGTTTAAAATAGCCGGCAAGTCCTGTCCGCGCGAGCGCCGCCTCCACCATCGGCCGGTTCGTCGCGGTGGCGACCGCCATCGGTATTCCCTGCTTTTTGAGCGATTCCAGATATGCCGCAACGCCCGGCTTCGGCAGAACCTCATCCCGGTATGCCGCAAACACAATCGCGTCCATGTCCGTCACAATCGTATCGGGGGGATCCGGCAAACTGTACTTTTCCTTCACATACACAGCTCCGTCCCGCATGCTCATGGGAAAAAGCACATCTCCGAGCCCTTCTTCCGGTTCGATTCCCCGGTTCCACAAATACTGCTCGCCGACGTGAACCCACACCTGCATGGAGTCTAGCAGCGTGCCGTCCATATCAAAAATGGCACCCTTCATTCCTGATCCCCCGCCATTTCCTCTGCCAGAGCGTGCAGACGCCTCGTCGCCGCCTCGATATCCTTCTGTGCAAAAATGGCGCTGATCACGGCAACGCCGCACAGACCGTTTCCGCGCAGCTGCAGAAGATTCTCCTCCTTGATGCCGCCGATCGCAATGACCGGAATCTTTACCGTCTCGCAGATGGCACGTATCGTCGCCGCATCAATGTGTCCCGCCTCCGGTTTGGAACTGGTCGTAAACGCAGCGCCAACGCCCAGATAATCCGCGCCATGGCGTTCTGCGCGGAGCGCTTCTTCCACATTATGCGCAGATACGCCGATGATTTTGTCAGCGCCCAGAATGGCACGCACATCGCCGGCTTCCATATCATCCTGCCCGACATGCACCCCGTCCGCGTCAATCTCTTTCGCAAGCGCCACGTCGTCGTTGATCACAAACGGCACGCCGTACCGCCGGCACACTGCCTGGATCTCCAACGCCTCCGCACGGAGTGCTTCCCCGGTCAGCTTTTTTTCCCGTAGCTGGACAAATGTCGCGCCTCCCCGGAGCGCTTCTTCCACCTGCGCCCCCAGCGTTGTTCCCTCGCTCCAGCTTCGATCAGTCACTGCATAAAGCAGCAGATCTCTTTTATCGCACTTCATAACGAATCCTTCCCTCCAGCATTTTCTGGTCCATCCGGTACACAGCATCAATGATACCGGTCCCGTAGGAGGCATTTCCGCCGCATAAACCGCGCTGCTCCCATGCAATCTCTCCTGCTGCATTCATCACGCAGACTGCCGCCGCGACCGCCTCCATGCCGCGCGCCGCGCATGCTGCTCCTCCCGCAGTATTCCCGCCGGTGCTTCCAGCCGGCGCTTCCATATTCCGCGCCACCGCGAGGAACGCCGCCGCAAGTCCGGAGAGCTGGCACCCGGTTCCGGTCACCCGGCTCATTTCCTCTCTCCCTCCGCGGATCACCACACACTGCTGTCCGTCCGAGACAAGATCGATCGCACCGGTCACCGCCACCACCGCGCCAAGGCGCTTAGAGACCGCCTTTACGAATGTGACCGCCTCCGCGAGCGTCTCCTCCGTGACCACATCCACCGGACGCACATCCACACCGCCCGCGGCGCCGGCCGCCTTCTTTTCCGCCAGTTCAGAAAGTGTCCGGATCTCCGACATGTTGCCGCGTATGGCGGTAAACGTCACCGCCTCCAACAGCTCTTCTGCCATCTTCCGGCGAAATGCGCTCGCACCGACGCCGACCGGGTCAAGCACTACCGGAATCCCGTTCCCGTTTGCCGCCTTTCCCGCCGCAAGCATTGCCTGCTCTCTGCGTTCCCCAGGAGTTCCCATATTAAGGGCGAGCGCCCCCGCATGCGCCGTGATCTCTCCCATCTCCTGCGGCTCGTCCGCCATGACCGGGTTCGCTCCACACGCCAGGATCATGTTCGCCACGTCATGCGCCGTCACATAATTCGTGATACAGTGTACCCGCGGCGCCGCCGCTCTTATTTTTTCCAGATATTCGTATGCTTCCAAGTAATGCTTCCCCTTTTTCCAACGCCATTTTATAAATATTTTCCACTTTTTAGAAATTTCTTACACTATATTAAGACATTCTTCATTTTGCCGTCAAGCTTCCGACACATTTTCCCGATAAGATAGAATCATCAAAAGGAGCTGTTGAGTTTCGACGCGGGGGTTGGGGTTCTGTCAGTTCCGCCTAAAAACTCTCTCACCGGCACTGCCGGCGGGTTTTATATATATTCCATATACCATATTACACTATTTCAAAAAGCCTTTCGGAAGTCCCTCCTACACTTCCGAAAGGCTTTTTGTCATTTATCCACAAGACTGCTCTTCTGCGGGATCGGCTGCCGCAGCGCCGCCTGACGGCGTGTTCCAGCGGCTCTCGGGAACCTCCCGTTCCCGCAGTCTTTTTTTCACAAACATGGCAAACAGCGCGTACAGCACGGAGCAGAGCGGAATGAACACCAGAATACCCAGGATGCCGAACATGTTGCCGCCGACGGTCACTGCCACCAGCACCCAGATGGAGGGCAGTCCGATGGAGTTTCCCACCACGTGCGGATAGATCAGGTTTCCCTCAATCTGCTGCAACACCAAAAACAGCACCAGAAACCACACCGCCTGCACCGGATCTACCATCACGATCAGAAGCATTCCGATGACACAGCCGATAAATGCGCCGAAAATCGGAATCAGCGCCGTTATCGCAATCACGATTCCGGTCAGCATTGCATACGGCATCCCCAGAATCGACATGGTAATGACAAACAAGGTGCCGAGAATCACCGCCTCCACGCACTGCCCGGACAGGAAACTGGAAAACACCTGATTGGACAGGGCTGCCACCGAGAGAATCTTCTCCGTGATCTTCTCCGGAAAGACAGCGTACAGAATCTGTTTTGCCTGTCTCGCCAGACGCTCCTTCTGGAACAGCACATAGATGGAAAACGTAAACGCAATCACAAACGTCACCACACCGCTCACGATCCCGGAAAAAATACCAACGCCGGAGCTCACAACCCCCGCCGCAAAATTCTGCACAAACGTCACAATCGAGTCGGCAAGCGATGACCAGTCAATATTAAGCTCCGCCACCGCAGGGGCAAGTGCCGGATAGCTGTCCGGAAGATCTGTCAGCCACTTCTGTACGGCTTTTACCGCAACCGGAACCTGCTGTACAATCATGGAAATCGTATTTCCAAGCTCCGGTATCACGACCACAAGTGCCAGCGTGATAATACCGATCACAAGCGCAAGCGTCAGCAGATAGGCAACGGGTCTTCTCCATTTTGCAAGCTTCCCGTTCTTCGCAAACAGATGCCGCTCGATACTCTTCATCGGAACATTGATCACGAATGCGATCGCGCCTCCAACCAGAAACGGCATCACAATCCCCAGCACAAAATCCACCGCTCCGATCACCACGTCAAAATGCTCCATCCCGCAATAGAGCAGAATCCCAAATGCAATGATCTGCATCAGCCGTTTCCGCGTCTCTTTTGATATCTCCATACTTACTCTCTTCCTCTCTTTCTCTCCTACACCACCGCAATCTGCGCGGTTCCCATCCCTACACAGATCAGATAAAGAACCAATAGATGCACCGGGTAGAACGCATAGAACAGGTACTTTATGTTCCATCCGCGCTTCCCATTATAGAACGCAATCGGGATAAACGCCACGATCGCCGGAAGTTCCCAGCAGAACGCCAGGCAGCCTGCCACGATCTGTAGTCCCCGCATCTGTCTCGTCATATAAAATACCAGAATTGCGAGCACGCCTTTTGCATCATAATCTGTGTGTAGCAGATAGGCCGCACCCATTCCCCCGAATGTGATGATGACAAGCAGCGCACTGCGCAAAACCGGATGCCACTCCTGCTTTTTCACCACCGCATCAAACAGCATGATCGTAAGCAGCCCGATCAGCAGCGTGAAAAATACATTCTGATAGCCGAATTCCAGTATTTTCCCAGAAAATGCCAGATCGAACGGTATCTCCGACAGCAGGGCAAATCCAAACAGCCGAAGTGCATATTTTTTCCGGCTGCCCGTGTAAAAAAATCCCTCCACAAGCAGAAAACAGAAAATAGGGAATGCCACTCTGCCGACGGCGCGCATCGCATAATAGATCTTATAGAGCATCTCACTCCCCTGCCCGGCAATCAGCAGTCTGGCAATGACCGCCGCTCCGATATGGTCGATCAGCATCGTGATGATCGCGATCAACTTCAATGTGCTTCCGCTCAATCCTTTTTGAGGCATCTTCCCCACCGTCCTTTTCTTCCTATGAAAAAAAGAGGAGACCAGGCTGTTTCGTCCATCTCCTCTTCGTGTATGTCGTCCTAACCTACAAATTCTTCCACACATCTGCGGTATGCCGCTACCGGATCCGCCGCCTGTGTGATCGGTCTTCCGACTACGATGTAATCCGATCCGAGTTCCTTTGCCTTTGCAGGTGTCGTCACACGCTTCTGATCTCCCACATCGCCGTCCGCGAAACGCACGCCCGGTGTGATCGTCAAAAACTTTTCTCCGCAGACTGCATGTACCTTGCCTGCCTCAAGCGGCGAGCATACGACTCCGTCCAGTCCTGCTTCCATGGTATTTTTCGCATAGTGCATGACCGTCTCATCGATCGGCTTGTCAATCCACAGTTCCTGCTGCATCACTTCCTCGCTCGTGGAGGTAAGCTGCGTCACCGCGATCAGCAGCGGTCTGCTGCCGTCCGCTCTCGTCAGTCCCTCCAGTGCCGCCTGCATCATGCCCTTCGTTCCCGCTGCATGTACATTGCACATATCGACATCCAGTCCCGAGAGAACCGCCATCGCCTTTTTCACCGTGTTCGGAATGTCATGAAGCTTCAGATCAAGGAAGATCTTGTGTCCCATCCCCTTGATGGTACGCACGATGTCCGGTCCTTCCGCATAAAAAAGCTCCATTCCAATCTTGACGAACGGCTTCTCGTCCTTGAACTTCTCAAGAAACGCAATGACTTCTGCCTTACTGTTAAAATCACATGCAATAATAACGTCTTTTCCCATGTCTTCCTCCCGTGTTCTTCACTCGCAAATCATCAGTGCAATTATACACTGCACCGGGGGCTTTGACAAGGCAATTCGCGTTCTGTTGACAGAATCTTTATCCTTGATCCTTTTTCCTTTCATCGCAATAAAACTCCTTCTTTCATCCAAAAATTCCGGTTGTGGCAAGTGATATTCCTGCATCGTTCTGCGTATTGTCGGGATTCCCCATCGTCCTGATTGGAAAAACTGGACAGCGAATCATATAAATGTCTGGGACATCCCTGGTTTGCACTCTTTATCTGTTGGAGTTTCACATTTAAGTTTCTGAATTAACTCTAATTTTTCAAGTAATTCTTTCGTTGTCATTTTAGTTCTCCCCATATTTTTATATCGTATCACTATTTTTTGTGTAAGAAACTCAAATTTTATTTCACGAACTCAAAAAGGAACTCAAATAATTTGAGTTCCTTTTTGAGTTCCTTCCTATGGATATCACCCGGCATTAAATGCCCATACAGACTAAAGCCCATACATAAAAAGGAGCCACAGAGTGACTCCTCCAGTGCAGTCCGAAAACATACACCTCTTTCATTACATATAATATATCTTATATCCTTGAAAAATGCAAGTTTTTATTATTTTTTCAAACATTCAAATACGCCTCTAACCCCACAACCTTTGCCGGAACATTATTCTGCATCCTATCTGACAAGCAGTGAACCTATTATCAGGCAAGAAAGTGTACTATCTTCTCTCTTAACATTCATGATCCTTTTCTTCTGATATTCTATACACAAAAAAACGCCAACCCTTGATCTCTCTAAGGTTGACGGTCTCTACCAGTCAGTCGATGCGACAGGATTCGAACCTGCGACCTCTGCGTCCCGAACGCAGCGCTCTACCAAGCTGAGCCACGCATCGATATTTATGAAGCACTTTGTTGTCTCTCAAATCGTGCTTAATTATATTATCACAAGTTTTTCTGTTTGTCCAGAAAAATTTTGTATTTTTTTAATTTTTTTGAAATTTCAAACAAAGCCGCCTAAATTTTGTGATATACTGTGCGTGAACACTGCATACTAACACATTCACAATATAGAAGAAAGGTCTTTCATCATGTATAAAACCGTACTCATTACCGGCGCCTCACGCGGCATTGGACGGGCAATCGCCTGCGCCTACGCCAGGGAGGGCTGCCGTCTGGTCATCAACTGTTCCCGCTCCGAGAAGGAGCTGTTGGCGCTGGCAGACGAATTAAGGGAAACCTGCCATGTGGACGTACTCACCAGCATCGGCGACGTGTCAGACTATGCCTATATGGAACAGCTTTTTTCCCAAAGCGAAGCCCGCTTCGGCGGCGTTGACATTCTCGTAAACAATGCCGGCATCTCACATATCGGTCTGCTGGAAGATATGACCATCGATGAATGGAACCGCATCATCGGCGTCAACCTGACCTCCGTCTTTTCCGCGAGTAAGCTTGCCCTGCCGCACATGATCCACCAGAAATCCGGGAAAATCTTAAACATCTCCTCGATCTGGGGAAATGTCGGTGCCTCCTGCGAGGTCGCATACTCCGCCTGCAAGGGCGGCATCAATTCCTTCACCCGCGCCCTCGCCAAGGAACTCGCTCCGAGTAACATCCAGGTCAACGCAATCGCCTGCGGCGTGATCGACACCGAGATGAATGCCTGCTTTTCCTCGGAAGAGCGCGCCCAGCTCGCCGAGGAAATCCCCGCCGGGCGCTTCGGCGCGCCGGAGGAAGTGGCATCGCTTGCCGTGCAGATTACCACCGGAAACGACTACCTGACCGGGCAGATCATCACCCTCGACGGCGGCTACCTCTAGGAGCCGCAACGCAGGCAGCGGGCATTCCCCAAGGGTTTCTGCCCGCTTCACCCGCTTACTCTGCCACCAGTACGATCGCCGTGCGCGGCGGAACCTTCAATGTCTTCTTATAATAAAACTCTGTGCAGGACTCCATATCCCTGCCATCCTCGTACTCCACGGACGTATTGACACACACTTTCCACTGAAGTCCGTTCGGCAGTTCCGGAAGCTGCATCACTAACGTCTCCCAGTAAGCATTCATACAATAGAACACAATATCGTCCCGCGTGTCGTGCTCATCTCTTCCCGCATACATGATACCAATGAGTCGGCTGTTGGAATCCGTACCACCGTTCCACGGATAACCGTTGTGAATGCTGATCTCCGGCAGATTGCATGCCACCGGCTTCGTCTTCTTGCGCAGAATGGCATAGCGCTTCCGGAAACCGATCATATACCGCACAAAATCATGAATCTCCCGGTATTTTTCCAGTCTCGTCCAGTCCAGCCAGGATATGATATTGTCCTGACAGTAGGCATTGTTGTTGCCAAACTGCGTGTTGCAGAACTCGTCGCCGCCGTAGAACATCGCCGGTCCGCGGCTGCAGAGCAGCGTCGCAAACGCATTTTTCACCATGCGCCGGCGCAGTCCCTCGATCTGCGGATCGTCCGTCTCTCCCTCGGCACCGCAGTTCCAGCTGTTTCCGTTGTTGTCGCCGTCCGTATTGTTCCAGCCGTTTTTCTCATTGTGCTTCGTATTGTACGAGTACAGATCATAGAGCGTAAAACCGTCATGACAGGTCAGGAAATTCACCGATGCGCTCTCACCTCTGTGCACCGGATCGTACAGATCCGTCGAACCGATGATGCGGTTGATCGCGGTTCCCGCCATGCTCCCGTCGCC
>OMGJ01000156.1_pt1 | contig 48015 bp, 33 predicted proteins | sample 1645811 | NCBI WGS metagenome assembly OMGJ01 (sample SAMN05578589, study PRJEB25193) | human gut metagenome | biome: Human Microbiome; feature: human-associated habitat; material: feces | host: Homo sapiens | place: USA:Birmingham | reverse complement strand
TTATTAGCAATAATGGCTGGTACAGTAAGTGCGCAACGAGGTAAGCGTGCTATCAAGCGCATCGACCGTGAGGTCCAAGAGACTGTATTTATCCCTAAGGGGACATGGATGGTCGGAGGTACCGTTTCATATTCCGAACACGATGAGAGTAACCTGAATTTTTTGGTTATAAAAGATTTGGAGGGGAAGGGATATAACTTTGCGGTAAGTCCGTATGTGGGATATTTCTTTCGGAATAACATATCGGCGGGTGTTCGCTTTGCTTATCATAGGGACTATCTGGATTTGGGGAATGTGGATGCCAATTTAGGTGATATTACTATTTCATTTAAAGATTTGTATTATCTGGAACATAAGTATGAGACTTCCGGTTTTTTGCGTACTTATATTCCTATCGGGCGTAGTAAGATCTTCGGACTGTTTAATGAGGCTCGCTTGACTTATGGGTATGGTACGGGAAAAAACTCTACTGGTTCTGGTGTTAATTATGATGGAACCTATCAAAAAGTCCAGAATTTGCAGATTGGTTTTGCTCCGGGATTAACAGCCTTTATCACGGATTGGTCGGCGATAGAGGTGTCTGTCGGTGTGATGGGATTTGATTTTAAGTGGATCGATCAGAAGACGAATCAAGTCGAGGAGGGATCAAGTCGAACTTCATCCGGTAATTTCAAGATCAACCTTTTTTCTATTAATATAGGTATGACATTCTATTTGTAATTCGGATATGGAGAAAGTATATCGTGGTTATAAAAAAGTAGTTGAGGGCTTTTGTTTGTTCCTTTTCTTATTAGCGACTTCATGTGCGATAGAGAATGATATCCCATATCCGGTCGTTAATGGAGGTATTACAGATATTCGTGTAGAGGGGCAACGAGCGGCGGAAGGTTCCTCGGATGCGGAGGCTATTATTGATGCATCCGCAAAAACGGTCATGTTATATGTAAACGATTCGGTGGATATGACTAAGTTGAAACTGACTCGTTTGGTGATAAATCCGATAGAAGCGGAGGTCTTGGTAGATTCCGCTCTTTGCGCTAATCCTGATAAGTTCCCGTTTGCGGGGTTTGCTTCATTGGATAGTATTCCTATGTCATCGAATACCCGGATAAATTTCACTAATCCGGTCAATTTTACCATAAAGACTTATCAAGAGTATGTATGGCAAGTCAAAGTGAGACAAATTATAGATCGAAAGATTGAAGCTCAGGGAATGATCGACTATTCGATCGACGAGTCAGATTCTCGTGTGATTATCTATGTCGGGAAAGAACAGGATTTAAAGAATATCCATATTACTTCTTTGGCTTTGGGAGGTGCGTATGGTGAGGTTACCCCAGATCCAACGACAGTGAAAGATTTTACTTCACCACGAAAGTTTACGGTTCAATACGCTTGGAGTAAACCGAATGAAGGAACAATATGGACAGTATATGTCCAGCTTACTGATGAAGATGGAGGTTCTAAGCCCTCGACTGGGGATTTGTCGGTGAATGCTTGGGGTAAATATGCGTATGTGGAAGGAAAAATATCGGATTCCGATTGCTCGTTTGAATATACGAGACAAGGTGAAAGTTCTTGGAGTAAGGTCTCAGCGACAGTTGATGGTACAAAAGCATCGGCAAAGATTGAGGGATTACAATCGGGTACGACTTATCAGTGCCGTTTGGTTAATGCTTCTGGCAGTGTATTGGGAGAATCTACTTTCACCACAGAAGAGGCTACAGCCTTATATAACGGTAATTTTGATTTATGGTACCAAGCAGGGAAGACATGGTACACGGGTGAGTCCGGCAAATCATTTTGGGATACGAGTAATCCGGGAACAACACAGGGGCTTGGTGCTGCGGTCAATATCAATCCTACCCAAGGAAATACGAATGTTGTGCATACGCAAGGAGGAAAGTCGGCGGAGCTGAAATCGCAGTTTAAGGTGAAATTCGCTGCTGCGAGTCTATATACAGGATCTTTTGGAGAATTGGTCGGAATGAATGGGGCTAAGATTAATTTTGGGCAACTGTTTACTTCTCGTCCAACCGCATTGCATGGCTTTTTTCAATATGCGCCGGCCACAGTTGGGTATGTAGGAGATAATCAGCCTACAGGAACGATCGCAAAAGGAGATCCGGATGTTTGCTCGATTTATATCGCATTGGCTAAAAAGTCTTATACGGTGGATAATACCAAGGTTGAGACGTTTATCCAATTTAAGACGGATAATAATATTATAGCTTATGGTGAGCTTCCTCTCAAAGAGTGTGTCTCAACGAATGGAACATGGAAAGAATTTACGATCGATTTGGAATATAAGACGCTGGAGAAGCCCAATGATATGTATCTTATCGTAGTGGCAAGTGCCAGTAAATATGGCGATTATTTTACCGGAGGTGACGGTAGCATATTGTATGTAGATGATTTCGAACTTATATACGACTAATGATATGATGAAGCGAATAAATAAATTCTATTATTGTATACTGTCATTGTTTCTCTTTACGGCTTGTCAGGAGGAGGCTTTGATGGATAAGACGGCTGGCTTCCAAATATCTTTGCAGGATGGGGAGGTTGCGATTGAGACGAAAAGTACCCCGGTGGAATTAGGGAAACCTGCTGTAGATAAGTTTAAATTAAAGATCGTGAGGGAGGGAGTCTCTGAACCGTTGTACGAGGGAGCTTATACCAGCCAAACAATACCAGCTTCAGCCGGTACTTATGCGATCGCTGCCTCTTATGGGGATAATCCTGTTTTGGCATGGGATGCGCCTTATTATTTCGGGGATACGACTAAGGTAGTCATTAAGGAGGGCGAGCAGAAAAGCATTTCCTTGAAGTGTAAGGTGGCGAATGCGTTGGCCTCGGTCTCTTTCCCTGCTGATGCGGAGTTGCAGAAGATCTTCTCTTCTTATTGGGTGAAAGTGGTTGTTGGAGATCTTTCTTGTAAGTTAACTTCGGATAGCAAGAGGAGCGCTTATTTTCAAGCGGGGAAACAGGTGACTTTTTATTTTGAGGGGAAAAAGACGAATGGTGCGGATTTTTCAGAGGAGTTAAAGCACAAGGATCTTCCTTCGATATTGGAAGCCGGGCATAATGTGAAGCTGACCTTAAAGCTGTCGGATGATTTATTATTGGATATCGCTAAGGTGGAGGTTAAAAAGGAGACGATCACGAGTGATATTCCGATGGATTGGTTACCTAGGCCGAAGATCGAGGCCGAAGGTTTTGAGAATAATGTGCTAGCTTTTGCCGAGACAGAGAGTAAAACAGCGAAATTGAATCTTAATACGGCCTCTGCTTTGCAAGATTTGAAGTTGAAGTTTACTTTTGGTGATCCGCAATTTGAGAGCTTGAATGATAAGGAATATCTCTTATCTGTTCCGACGGATAAGGAGAAAGTGGAAAAGGTGCTAGGTATTGTATTGCCCGAGATCGGTGCGGAAAAAGCCTCTTTGGATTTGACATCTATTGTTTCCAAATTGCAAACAAATGCGGGTACGACAGTAGAGAATAAGATAGAGGTAGATGCGAAGGCGAACAATCGCTGGAGTAGTGAAACGGTTAAAGATCAAGAAAACCCGAATAGGGTTTATACGTTGAGGTGTAATAAGCCGGAAATGGTTGTATCTGTTCAACCCGGAAATATCTGGACGAAAGAGTTTACGGTCGATGAATTGACTGTTACTGCTGGCAATCCGGAGATTATTAAATCCCAATTAAAATATCAATATAAAGATAAGTCTGGTAATGATGATGCTTGGAAGGAAGTTCAAAATATGAAGGTGTTATTCGCTGAATATCCTCAAAATAAGTCTTATCAAGTAAGAGCAGTTTACCGTGGTGCAGTTATGACGGATGTGGTTGATGTTGAGTTAGAGAATCCGGAACAATTGCCGAACTCGGGGATGGAGGAGTGGTATACACAAGAGTTAGGTTCATGGGGTCTTTTTTCAAAAACAAGATATTATGGTTTTTATCCTTATTCGAAAGATGGTAGTGATTCTTGGTGGACAACAAATAATGAACGTTCACAAGATGGAAAGATTATATTAAGTATAGGAGATAAAGTTTGTTTTAGTACTTGTGTTAGTTATTCAGAAAGTATTAAACATGAGGGCTCTTATTCTGCATTAATATATACATCTGGTCATGGAGGAGGATATGCTTCCACAGGTACTATACTTTATCCAGAAGGAGCTTTTGCTGGCAGCCTATTTATCGGAAAATATAGTTGGAGCAATGGAACGGAAACTATTGCTCCTGGACATACATTTTCCTCACGCCCATCTGCATTAAAGTTTTATTATAATTATGTACCTAAGAATACAGATACATTCAAGGCTTATGTAGAGTTGAAAAATGGAGAAGAACTTGTTGGTTCTGGAACATTTACTTCTTCAGCTTCAAATGGAGGCTGGGAAGAAGCAACTATAGCTATAGAATACGTTGATCAACCAAAGAATGCAACTTCTATTTATGTCCAATTTTTATCAACAACAAAAACATCATTTTCTGAAGGTGATTTTGATAAGAATAAAGGAATAACATTTCCTGTAATGGGTAGTTGGAATGCTCATATAGGTAGCATGCTTTATATTGATGATCTCTCTTTAATCTATGATAAATAATGAAGAGAGTACAACTTGTTTACTGTATAGAATAAATGAAAAAATGAGACACTTCGTTTATATATTATTAACTGTCTTCTTTTTAGCTAGTTGCCAAAAGGAAGAATTTATCGGTTCCTCCCAAGGAATGGGAACTCTGGTATTGGAAACCCTTTCTGTTCAAACCGAAAATGTCAATACGGTTTTCACTCGGGCCGTAGAGCCTGATCTATATGTGGAGATTTGGCAAAATGGTCAACTTTTGACGGGACAACGGTATGAGCCGGGAAAAGTGCCCGGTAAGTTAGATTTGCCTGCCGGTGTTTATCTGCTGAAAACCTATAACCAAGCATATCAGGATATGTCTGGTTGGCTGGATACAGAGAAAGGGAATATGGCTTTTTCCGCTGAAAAAGATTTTGAGATTGAATCAAATAAGATTAACTATCTGAGTGTAGAAGTTCCTATGGTGAATATCGGTGTTTCCTTAAAACTCCCGGAAGGTTTTAGTGATCGCTTTAAGGATTATCATTTTACCGTACAATTCGGAAACCGATCCGTAGAAATATCCAATGGAGAAACCGCTTATTTCCCCTCGAGTGAAGTAACTTACATTTTAAGTGTCACAAATAACGATGGTGAAAATAAAACGAATTCAAAGACGATCAAATCACCAGTGGCAGGAACTATATATGAAATCTCTTATGGCTATGCGACTAAAGGGTTGATTGTTAATGCTAAATATGGCTTATGAAATGAATAACTAACGGCTTCCCAAGCCGTAAGCTTACCACTAGGGGTAGCCGCTAGTTATTCACTCGACAAGCCGTTAGTTATTCACTTCACAAGCTATAAACAAGGGGGGGCGTTCTTTACGTATAATATAACGTACGTGTGTACATTAAAATATACAGCCTCTCTCTTTAAAGGCAAATCCAAAAACATATCCAGTTACTTTTCTCCCCTTTTGGATTAAAAAGTATCTTAACTGTATCGCTCAACGAAACTAAGTGTGTTGGCCAAGTATCTTAGTTTCGTTGGCCAACGCACCTAGGTGCAGATATGTATTAAAGCGTATGGACAATTTCCCATCCCTCGTGCCCCAACCGTTATTCGCAAATTATTCCTTACCTTTCCTTGATAAAAGAAGATTTCTCAGCGAACAGGTATAAGAATTGGAGATTTTTATCTAAGTTTGTCAGTATACATCAAAAAGAAAGGAAGATCCTATGATACCTCAGATAACCATTCCCTATGCCGTGGCTGATTTTGCGGAGATGCGCGAACGTGGCTTTTATTATGTGGATAAAACTCAGTTTATCCCTTACTTGGAGCGTTATAAGGCTCCGGTATTCTTGCGTCCGCGGCGTTTTGGTAAGAGCTTGTTGGTCTCTATGCTCGCCCATTACTACGATCGGAGTAAGTCTCATCGCTTTGAGGAACTTTTTGGGGGAACGTGGATCGGGAGCAATCCTACGCCGGAGCATAACCAATACATGATTATCCGCTATGACTTCTCGAAGATGGTGCTGGATGAGACGATGGATGGGTTGGAGCGTAACTTTAATATATTGAACTGTTCTCCCGTGGAGATTATGGTGGAGCATAACCGGGATCTCTTTGGTGACTTCAAGTTCTCTACCAAGGGCAACGCCACGCAGATGCTGGAGGAGGCATTGGCTTATGCCCGGGCGCACGATTTGCCCAAGGTTTATATCCTTATCGATGAGTACGATAATTTTACCAACCAATTGCTCACGGCCTATAAGGATCCGCTTTACGAGTCTGTCACCACTGGCGAGAGCTTCTTGCGTACTTTCTTCAAGGCTATCAAGGCAGGTATCGGCGAGGGAAGTATCCGTACTTGTTTTTGTACGGGTGTGCTGCCTGTTACGATGGATGACTTGACGAACGGCTATAATATCGCCGAGATTCTTACCTTGAAGCCAGACTTCACGGAGATGTTAGGTTTCAATCATGAGGAGGCTGCCGAATATCTGCGCTATGTTATTCGTAAATATGGCAATAACGAGGATCGTTTCGACGAGCTGTGGACGCTTATCGTAAACAACTATGATGGCTATCGCTTCCTGCCCAACGCCCGTCCGTTATTTAATTCCACTATATTGACTTATTTCTTCAAGAACTTCGCCGAGCTGTCCGGAGGTGTCCCCGATGAGATGGTGGACGAGAACCTTCGCACGGACGTGAATTGGATCCGCCGCCTTACCATCACCTTGGAGAACGCGAAGGAGATGCTGGATGCCTTGGTGATCGATGGCGAGTTGATCTACTCTCAACCGGATCTTAGGAGTAAGTTCAACAAGCAGAAATTCTTCGATCCGGATTTTTACCCCGTCAGTCTATATTACTTGGGCATGACAACGTTGAAAGATAATTATGTGATGGTGCTTCCCAACTTGACCGCTCAGAGCATCTACATGAATTATTACAATGAGTTGAATCAGATTAGCGATGACGCTCGCCGTTTTGTTCCCGCTTATCGCCTGTTTATGGATCATCGGAAGCTGGAGCCGCTTGTGGAAAATTATTTCAAGGAGTATCTCGGTCAGTTCCCGGCGCAAGTATTCGACAAGATCAACGAGAACTTTATTCGTTGCTCTTTCTACGAGGTGCTGAGTCGTTACTTGAGCAACTGCTATACCTTCGCCGTGGAGCAGAACTTGCCAAGCGGCCGTGCGGATCTGGTATTGACGGGCATACCGGGCACCGCCTTCCACAACGATTGCCGGGTGGTGGAGTTCAAGTATTTCAAGGCGAAAGACGCTACCATGGTAGAGGCCTTGAAGGTCGTTCGTCCCGAAGATGCCGATCAAGTGAGAAGATATGCCGCTGATATCAATCGGCAATTCCCCGCTTACCGCATGCGAGCGTATGTGGTGTATATAGCGGCAGGAAAAGTTTGTAAGACATGGGAAGTTATTAATCTCTAATGTAAAGGACAAGACATGAGACATTCGTTGATTATTCTATTATGTATTGATCGGCAATAAGGCCGATCTTCCTTATGAGGAAGGGGCGATGGTTCCTTGAGGCTGGGTTTGGCTTTGGCTCACGAATTATCTTTGATGCTTCCGCTTACGAGCGGGATTATGATACACAGGTGAGCGAGACTACGGAGAAATTCTCAGCGACGCATTTCATGCTTAATTTCCGGTTGGCACTGGTGTATAGGTTCGGGTTTAAATAAATGAGATCAACGTCCCTTTCTCGGAAGTCGTAATAGCCGCCGTGTAAATCTTATCTTCGATCTTTATTATAATAATCTTCTTTTTGTCGAAGAAATTACCCTTTTCCATGATGTCGAGAGCTTCCGCCTTATGTCCCCTAGCGGTAAGCTCTTTTTTTATACCTTTTTTTATGTCTTCTTCCCATATAGAATTTATTTTGTTAGCCTCAATAAAGGCCATGATAATAGCCGATAATAATGAGATATCAACTAGGGTACAGGCTATGATGACCATCCATTTTCTAATACCATTGAAGGTTGCAAAATATCCGAATACAGGGATGATAAATAAAAACACCAAAATAAAGGGAAGAGTGAATATTTGTACCCAAATAGGTAAAGAATTCGTGATATTTAAATATATACTCTCCATATATATTATTGTTAGTGGTAAAGTTCCTAGCCTCATTAAGAGGAAACTCGCTCACAAAGGAAATTATTCTTTTCCGTCTAACCAAATTATTCCGTACCTTTGCCCCTCAAAAAGAGAACACAAGGTATGGAAAAACATTTTAAGAGAACGCTGATTACTACGGCGTTGCCGTATGCGAACGGACCGGTGCATATCGGCCACTTGGCCGGGGTGTATGTGCCTGCTGATATTTATGCCCGTTACCTTCGTTTGAAGGGGGAGGAAGTGTTGATGATTGGTGGTTCGGACGAACATGGGGTACCCATCACGTTGAGAGCGAAGAAAGAGGGGATCACGCCGCAGGATGTGGTGGATCGTTACCACGGTATTATCAAGAAATCGTTCGAGGAGTTCGGTATCACGTTTGATATCTATTCACGTACTACTTCCGCTACGCATCATCAGATGGCCTCGGATTTTTTCCGTACATTGTATGATAAAGGCGAATTCATCGAGAAAATAAGCGAGCAATACTACGATGAGGAGGCGAAGCAATTCTTGGCCGACCGTTATATCACGGGTACTTGTCCGCATTGTGGAAACGAGAAGGCGTATGGCGATCAGTGCGAGGCTTGTGGTACTTCCCTTAGCCCGACGGATTTGAAAGATCCGAAATCCGCTATCAGTGGCAGCAAGCCGGTGATGCGTGAAACGAAGCATTGGTATCTGCCTTTGGATAAGTGGGAGCCATTCTTGCGTAAATGGATCTTGGAGGATCATAAGGAATGGAAGCCGAACGTCTACGGGCAGTGTAAGAGTTGGCTGGATATGGGTCTGCAACCCCGTGCGGTGAGTCGCGATTTGGATTGGGGTATCCCTGTTCCCGTAGAAGGGGCGGAAGGAAAGGTGCTGTATGTATGGTTCGACGCTCCGATCGGTTATATCTCTAATACGAAGGAGTTGCTGCCGGATAGCTGGGAGACTTGGTGGAAGGATCCGGAGACTAAAATGGTCCATTTCATCGGTAAAGATAATATTGTGTTCCATTGTATCGTGTTCCCTTCCATGCTGAAAGCGGAAGGTTCTTATAACTTGCCGGAGAATGTCCCCGCTAACGAGTTCTTGAACTTGGAGGGCGACAAGATCTCTACTTCCCGCAACTGGGCGGTTTGGTTGAACGAGTATCTGGTGGATATGCCGGGCAAGCAAGACGTGTTGCGCTATGTCTTGACGGCTAATGCGCCGGAGACAAAGGATAATGATTTCACATGGAAAGATTTTCAGGCTCGTAATAATAACGAGTTGGTCGCTATCTTAGGGAACTTCGTGAACCGTGCGTTAGTCCTTACGGATAAGTATTTCGAGGGTAAGGTGCCGGCGGCTGGCGAGTTGACGGATTACGATCGTCAGACCTTGAAGGATTTCGCGGATGTGAAAGAGAACGTGGAACGCCTGTTGGATACCTACCACTTCCGTGACGCTCAGAAAGAGGCGATGAACCTAGCCCGTATCGGAAATAAGTATCTCGCTGATATGGAGCCTTGGAAGTTGGCGAAGACGGATATGCCTCGTGTCGCTACGATCATGAACATCGCTTTGCAGATTACGGCTAATCTGGCGATCGCTTTTGAGCCGTTCTTGCCGTTTAGCATGGAGAAACTGAACAAGATGCTGAATGTAGAGCCGTTGGGATGGAATCGCCTAGGCGCTACGGATCTATTGGAGGCCGGTCATCAATTGGGCAAGGCAGAGTTGTTGTTCGAGAAGATAGAGGATAGCGTGATCGAGGCCCAAGTGCAGAAATTATTGGATACGAAGAAAGCGAATGAGGAAGCGAATTATAAGGCGAAACCGATCCGTGAGAATATTGAGTTCGATGATTTCATGAAACTGGATATCCGTGTGGGTACGGTTCTGGAATGTGTGAAGGTTCCGAAAGCGGATAAGCTGCTTCAGTTCCGTATAGACGATGGTCTGGAGAAACGCACGATCGTGTCGGGCATCGCCCAGCATTATAAACCCGAGGAATTGGTAGGCAAGCAAGTTTGCTTCATCGCTAACTTAGCTCCCCGTAAGCTGAAAGGTATTGTTTCCGAGGGCATGATTCTCTCCGCCGAGAATTTCGATGGAAAGCTGGCCGTTATCACTCCGGAGAAAGAGGTGAAACCGGGTAGCGAGGTGAAATAATAAGATAAACGCAATAATGAGGGGGCTATTCCGTTTTAACGACGGGATAGCCCTATTTTTTGAATGGATAAGATGCTTGAGAAACAGATACAGATGGTAGATCTGCGGAAGCAGTATGAACGTTTGCGTAGTGAGATCGATCCTGCCATGCAAACGGTGATAAATGCTTGCGCCTTTATCAATGGCCCTCAGGTGAAGGGATTTTGTAACCATTTATCAGATTATTTAGGTATTCCTTATGCGATCCCGTGCGGCAACGGTACGGATGCTTTGCAAATCTCTTTGATGGCATTAGACTTACATCCGGGCGATGAGGTGATCGTTCCTGCTTTTACATATATCGCTGCGGCTGAGGTCGCTTTGGCTCTTGGCCTAGTGCCGGTATTAGTGGATGTAGATCCCGGTACATTCAATATAGACCCGGAAAAGATAGAAGATGCCCTGTCTGAAAAGACGAGAGCTATTATCGCGGTTCATCTTTTTGGCCAGTGTTGTGATATGGAATCGATCTTGAGTATCGCTGGCCGCCATAATTTATATGTGATCGAGGATAATGCCCAATCCATCGGTGCTAATTATACCTTCTCGGATGGAACGGTAAAGAAAGCCGGTACGATCGCCTCTATAGGTACGACCTCTTTCTTCCCCTCGAAACCGTTGGCTTGTTATGGAGATGGTGGGGCGATGTTTACTTCCGACGTGCGATTGGCCGAACGCCTGCGAATGATCGCCAATCATGGGCAAAAGATGAAATATCATCATTCTTTGGTGGGCTGCAACTCCCGTTTGGATACCTTGCAGGCCGCTGTCTTAGATGTTAAGCTTCGGTATTTGGATGAATTTGCCGCCGCTCGTTGTAAAGTGGCTGCTAGATACGATGCTGCCTTTTCCGGATTGAAAACTGTACGCAAACCGCTAAAATCAGTCTTTTCATCGCATGTCTATCATCAATATACGGTACAGCTAGCTGTAGAAAAGAGGGATCAAGTACAAGCAGCGTTAAAAGAACGAGGTATTCCTTCTATGATTTATTATCCATTGCCTTTGCAGGAGCAGGAGGTGATGAGGGGTCGATGCCGGATTTCCGGGGATTTGAATGTCGCTTCTCGCTTGAGCCGATCCGTATTATCCTTGCCGATTCATACGGAGATGACAGAAGAGGAGCAGGCTTATATTATAGAATCTATAAAGAGTGTTTTATGAATAAGAAGATACGTTTCGCCGTGATCGGCTGTGGTCATATAGGTAAGCGTCATGCCGAGATGATTACCCGGGATGAAGGGGCAGAGTTGGTCGCTTTGTGTGATATCCGTCCGAAAGAGGAGCTGGGGATCGAGGCTTACGCAGTCCCTTTCGCCCGGAATATAGATGAACTATTCCGTTTGGGATTGGATATAGATGTGGTGAATATTTGTACACCCAACGGTTTACATGCCGAGATGGCGATCCAAGCGATAGAAAGCGGACATCATGTGGTCATAGAAAAGCCTATGGCCTTGACCTTGGCGGATGCCGAGAAAGTGGTTTATACCTCGTTGAGATTCCGTAAGCAGGTATTTTGCGTGATGCAAAACCGATATTCCCCGCCTTCGGTCTGGATCAAGGAGATGGTTGAGTCCGGAAAATTAGGCCAGATTTATATGGTGCAGCTGAATTGCTACTGGAACCGTGATGAACGCTACTATAAACCCGGAGGATGGCATGGCGACGCTGCCTTGGATGGTGGTACCTTATTCACCCAATTCTCCCATTTCATCGACATTATGTACTGGTTATTCGGGGATATCTGTAATATCCAGACCCGTTTCGCCGACTTCAACCACGAGAAACAGACCGCCTTTGAGGATTCCGGTTTCGTGAATTTTAATTTCGTGAACGGTGGAATGGGTAGTTTGAGCTACTCTACGGCGGTATGGGACAAGAATCTGGAAAGCAGCATGCTGATCGTGGCTGAGAATGGCAGCGTGAAAATCGGCGGTCAATATATGAATGAGGTAGAATATTGCCATATCAAGGGGTATGAAATGCCGGAATTGGCCCCTACCAACCCCGGCAATGATTATGGCCCTTACAAAGGCTCCGCCCAAAACCACAACTTCGTGATCCGTAACGTGGTCAATGTCCTTTCCGGCGCCCCCGGCGAGATCATAACGACCAACGTCTTGGAAGGTATGAAGGTGGTGGATATTATACGGAGGATTTATGCGGGGAAGGCTTGAGAATCCATTCCCAGATAGGGACTACCTCGATCGTTCTCTCTTGGACTTGGATGGTTCGTTTCTCGTCTCGGATGATAATCATCATACGTTTAAGATGTAGAAACGCATCCGCTTGCTTTTTGTTTTATATTGGAAACAATACGGTGGATTTACGTATTGAAAGCATAAATCCACCGCGAATAGAGATTGAGATTTTAGATCTCGTCAGGGCTTTCGCTGTCTTGGCTACCCCCGCTTTGCGGTTCGGAGAGTTCCTTTTTCTCGAAATTAGTGAGTTTCTTAGCTATTCTCAAGGCCTTTCCGGGGCTAAAGACGACTTTAGGCTCTTTGATCAAACTGGTGGTAAACTCCTCGGTGGTAGCGGCTCCCGTAGAACCTACCCCAAAACGGAAATTACCCAATTCGCCTACATTCACCCTGCGCCCTTGCGCGAGATTTCGTTTCAACACGATATTGATACGGTCGAGTACCGCTTTGACTTGGGCGGAGCCTACTCCACTTCCATCTGCCACTTCCTCGAGGAAAGTCTCGAACTCTACGAGATCCCCATAGACCACTTGCGCATACTGTTTCTTGGGTGTTTCTGTCTTGTCGTTACCCAAGTTCTTTCTCTCGATCAATCTGTACTTTACTGCCATAATTTCTAAATTTTAAAAGATGATTAAATGAATTACCTTGTTTTCGAAAACATGACAAAGGTATCGCGAGCCGTATGAGGCAAATCGGTCTGTGTCGGTTTATGTCTGTCAATGTCCGTGTATGTGGCTATTAGTCTACGAGTGCCTGTTTCGCTTCCTTTAGTTCGCAAGACTAGTAAAATGTAAAAATATACAATAAGCTATATTAGAATGGGTTTGTTTTGTATATTTCTGATTGTTAATTTATTATATCTAGTAGGTGCGAGACTTTTTAATTAGTATCAATAGAAATCCGGATTTCTATTGATACTAATTGGTGTTTTCTATTGATACTAATTCATATTTCCATACGTACTATTTGTTATTTTATACATAAAGTATGAAAAGCTTCCGGGTTTTGCCCGTTACCCAAGAGTAAATGTTTATCTTTGTGGCACTTTTACCGTAAATATCAAATGGCAGAACAATCACTAAAAGATAAGACAGCGAAAGGGCTCTTCTGGGGAGGGGTGAGCAATGGGGTACAGCAGTTGCTGAACTTGACATTTGGACTTATCCTTGCTCGTATTTTAAATGCGGAAGACTATGGTATGGTTGGTATGCTAGCGATATTTAGTGCTGTAGCTTCTACTATTCAAGAAAGTGGTTTTACCGCTGCGCTTACAAACCAGAAAAAGATTCGGCATGAAGATTATAATGCGGTATTTTGGTTTAGTTCGCTTACAGGATTGTTTTTTTATAGTTTTCTTTTTTTTTCTGCACCTTTAATAGCTCACTTTTATAATAGACCGGAACTTGTAGGGCTGTCTCGTATAGTTTTTTTAGGCTTTTTGTTTGGAGGATTAGGTATTTCTTCAAATGCCTATTTGTTTAAAAAGCTTATGGTTAAAGAAAGAGCGGTGATTGATGTTGTAGCATTGCTCTGTTCTGGAATTGTTGGGGTTGCTCTTGCTTCGAATGGATTTGCCTACTATGGTCTTGCAATCCAATCTGTGACTTATATAGGAGTTGGAAGTTTTTTGAAATTGTATTATGCGCCATGGCATCCTTCATTCCAATTTAGGATTGCTCCTTTAAGACTTATGTTTGGTTTTGGTTCTAAGCTGATCTTAACGAATATTTTTACTCAGGTAAATAATAATATGTTCTCTGTTATATTAGGGAAATTCTATGATGCACGGCAGCTGGGATTCTATTCACAAGGGGAAAAGTGGATGGGAATGGGCAATTTGTTAATTGGTGGAATGATCAATGGAGTTGCACAACCTGTTTTGGTTGAGATATCTGACGATATAGATCGGAAACGAAATGTATTTCGTAAGATGGTTCGTTTTGGGGCATTCATTTCTTTGCCTGCAATGCTCGGTTTAGCATTTGTCGCAAGGGAGTTTATACAAATATTGTTAGGAGAGAAATGGTTACCAAGTGTTCCTTTCTTACAATTATTTTGTATATGGGGAGCTGCTAGATATTTATTTTTGCTTTATACTAATTTATTGATCAGTCAAGGAAGATCAAATTTATATTTATACGGGATGATTTTTACGGGAGTGTTGCAGCTCATCGTTGTTCTGGCAATGTTTTCTTTTGGCATTTATCCTATGGTTGTTGCTTATATCATAGTGTTTTATGTAGGACTAATATATTGGCATATCTGTGTAAGTAGGTATATTCCAATATCATTGGTCGATATCATTAAAGATGTCTTGCCTTATTTATGTGCGGTTTTAATGGCATTGGCCTCTGCTTATATTCTAACTGTATGGATTGAAAATATTTATGTGCTTTTCTTTTCTAAGATTTTCATCGTAGCAATGGTCTATGTCTGTATAATGTGGCTAGGTAGCTCTGTGATATTTCGGGAAAGTGTAGCGTATTTGAGGAAATGAGGATTGATTAAATTGTAAATTAGGAGAATCTTTGTTTATTTATGGAAGATAAAGAGTATATACAGCAATTGAGGCAAACATATAGAGAATTAAATAGGAGCTTTAAACCTGTGCTTATATTTCATGTGGGTGAGAGTGCAGGTTTCTTCTCTGAATATAATTGTATGATCTTGGCTATGTTGTATTGTTTGCAACATCAAATACAGTTTAGGTTATATTCCAAGGATGCGAACTTCTCTTATGAGAAAGGCTGGACTGATTTTTTTGAAGCTTTTTGTGAGGAGGAAAAATCAGATTTGCATCATTATATAAATATGCGTCCGCTATCTTCGTGGGGTATTATTTTGAGAAATAAGCAATATTCATTATTGAAATGGAAATTAAAGAAATGTATGTTTTCTTGGTTTGCCCGAGGATGGCAAATATTTCATCCAAATACATATTTGACTCAAGATGTATGGCATAAGTTGTTCCATAAAGATTTTGGAACGAGGAAGTTCAATATACCAGAGCTGAAGATAGATGGAGATTTGGTACAAGCTTGTAGTCGATTAGTGGAACTGACTTGGATTTATAAATGTGATATCTGGCAAGCGATTTCTAGTCGTAGAGAAAAATTAAATATACCTCCTCATTTTATAAGTTGCCAAATAAGGGCTGGGGATAAGTATGTCGAGTTTGATTTGTTGTCTGTCGAGGTTTATATTCATAAATTTAAAGAATATCCATCAGTTAAAGATATTTTTGTGTTGACTGATGACTATGCGATAATAAAAAAACTAAAATCAAGCTATGGAGAATGGAACTGGTATACATTATGTCAGTCAAAAGAGCATGGTTATATACATTCTTCTTTTAAGAACAGCCTTAATGGGCAGAAGAGAGAGCAACTTCTAAATTTTTTCACATCGATGGAGTTATTGCATCAGTCAGATAGATTTATAGGTACTGTAACATCTAATCCTAGTATATTCGCATCTATTAGGGATCCTTATAAGTTAGATGCGGTTGATTATGAAAGAAATTTGATATTTTTGTACTTTTACGGGTACGGAGGAAAATTTGAATGAAAACGATAAAGATTAATTTTGTTGATTTTTGGCCAGGATTTGATTATAGATCATTTTTCCTGTTTTCTTATTTGTCTGACTATTACAATTTAGTGATTTCAGAAAAGCCAGACTATGTGTTTTGTTCAAGTTTTGGTTACCATCATTGGAGATATAAAAATTGCATAAAAATATATTACACAGGAGAGAATCTCGTTCCCGATTTTAATATATACGACTATGGCATAGGATTTCATTATTTATCATTAGAGGATAGGTATTTACGTTTTCCATTATGGCTAACTTATTCTTGGAATAAGCTGGATCGAATGGAAAATGGCGAGTTGAAGATAAGCAAGGATTTGTGTAAAAGAAAGTTTTGTAATTTTGTTTACTCTAATGAGGGTTGGGCGAATCCTATTCGGGAACGATTTTATAAGGAACTGTCGAAGTATAAGAATATAGATTCTGGAGGTAAGGTGTTGAATAATATAGGATTTCTAGTTCCTGATAAATTGGACTTTATCAAAGACTATAAATTTTCTATAGCTATAGAGAACTCAGTTGTGCCAGGTTATACGACGGAAAAGATTATTGAACCGATGATGATGAACTCAATGCCTATATATTATGGAGATCCTTATGTTAGTAGAGATTTTAATATGGACTCTTGCGTGCATATTAAAAATCCAGAATCAATTCAAGAGATAATAGATCGTATTATAGTATTAGATAATAATGATGATCTTTACATTGATAAATTACGGAAGAAATGGTTTGCTTATGGCAATGTAAAAAAGAAGTATGCTCAAGAGATTACGGCTTTTTTTGAAAATATATTTGAACGAGAAAAAAAAGATGCGGTTCGCATAATTGATTATGGGTTTGCTCGCCGTTATAGAAAAGAGTTAAGTCGTACGACACCATGGGCGACAACTTTCGTTGTTGAGAAAGTATATGGACTTCTGGATAAATTGAGGAAATAAAGGATCTGTTTGTTGTTTTGATTTTTTAAATTAGTTAAATTTTAAAATGAAATTGTCGATTATCATACCAGTATATAATTCAATGATATATTTAGACCGCTGTCTTGAAAGTTGTCTTTGCCAAGATTTGTTATCCTCAGAATATGAGATTATTGCAATTGATGATGGCTCGACTGACGATAGCTTACAAATATTAGAGAGGTATTCTGATCAGTATGAGAATGTTCATTGTTTCTCCCAGCCGAATGGAAAGCAAGGGGCAGCACGTAATAAAGGTATGGAATTTGCTAAAGGAGAATATATTTGGTTTGTGGATTCAGATGATTGGATTGAAGAGAATTGTTTAGGTAGAATTTTGGAGAATAGTGAAGGTGCTGATTTATGTTGTATGAATGCTTATTTTATTGTGAGAGACGGCCAAACGAGTGTCTGTCGAAGAGAATATTTGAAAACTATGAATTATGATACACGATATTCTTGTTTTTTTGGAGTTGAAGTTCCTACTTATTTATTTAAAAGGTCATTTTTGCAGAGTAACTGTATTTCTTTTCTTTCTGGTGTATATATCGAGGATAATGAGTATATTCCAAGATGTATCTATTCTTGCCGATCTATTCAAGTTATAAAAGATTGTATATATTATCACTTGGAACGAGAGGGTTCAACTATGGGGTCTGTAAATTCTGTAAAATGTATGAGTATGTTGGAAGTCTCTAGAAATCTAATCAAATTTATAGAAAAACAATCTTTGTCGGAAGAATGGATCTCTTTTTTCAATAGATATATAATGTCTACAATGAATCTTTTTTTATGGGATTGGAAATACTTGCCTAAAGTGGATCGTAAAATAGTTATAAATAGTTTTGCTAAAGAATATTATGAAGTAATCTCTTATTTGAAAGTTTTTGGTAAAATAGGAATGCTTTTGAAACTTAATTTGATTCATAAGTCTCCTAGGTTCTTGCGTTTATTATTATTGTTGGAAAGTCTCCTTAAGTAAGGTTTACTGGAGATTATTGAAAGGGAGGTCGTAATTATGTGTGGTATATGTGGATTTATGTCTAGAGGAATCGTTGAACGTTCTACTATAGAACGGATGAATACGAATATGTTGCATCGAGGGCCGAATGGGGATGGTTTTTATTTCGAGCAGCATATAGGTTTAGCTATGCGTAGATTAAGTATTATAGATTTAGATGGAGGTTGGCAACCTATTTATAATGAAGATAAAAGTCTTATTCTATTTATGAATGGGGAAATTTATAATTACGTGGAGCTTCGTCTAGAGTTAGAGAAAAGAGGACATTGCTTTTCAACAGGTTCTGATGCGGAGATAATTGTGCATCTCTATGAAGAACATGGTGCTGATTGTGTATCCGCTTTAAGGGGCATGTTTGCCGTTGCTTTATGGGATAAACAACAACATGTGTTGATGTTGGCACGTGATAGGATGGGAGAAAAACCGCTGTATTATTATCGTGATCAAAAAAATTTACTTTTTGCCTCGGAACTTAGAGCATTGTTATCTTCAGGAATGATTTCTCGTGAGTTGGAACCAGAATCTCTAAACATGTTTTTTCGTTATCAATATATACCAGAGCCTTATACAATAATTAAATCCGTTCATAAACTGCCTCCTGCCACATATCTTCTGATAGATGAGTCTTTGAATATACAAGAAACTTGTTATTGGAGACTAGAGGATTCTCCGGTTATTACGGGAGATCCTAAAAAGATTATAGAAGAGAAACTAAATGAAGTTGGACGTTTAATAATTCGTTCTGATGTACCTGTAGGTGTGGCGCTTAGTGGGGGTATTGACTCTAGTTTGGTCGCAGCCTTGTCTTCTAGGCAATATGGACAACAAATGCATGCTTTTACTGTTGGATATCAAGGCTCACCTAAAAGCGATGAGCGAAATGTGGCGAGCCGTATAGCTAAATATCTTGGCTTGGTATTTCACGAGATAGAATTATCAACAAAGGATTTCACGGATGCTTTTCCTACGGTATGTACTTTGTGCGATGATCCGATCTCTGATATATCTGCATTTGGTTATTATTCGGTATCCAAAGCCTCAATGGAGCATGGCGTACCTGTATTATTGCAAGGTCAGGGGGGGGATGAGTTAGCTTGGGGGTATAGTTGGGTCCGTTCTTGCTATGATCTTTTTTCATTAAAAAAACGAATTGTAGAAGAAGGGGATAGCCAAGCTAAGTGGGAATTATTGCATATGATTGTGGGAGACAGACTATCTCATCCAAGGGTAAGGAAAAACTGGAAGGATTTACTAGGATTTAGAAAATATCAGTTTTTACTCAAGGAATTTCAAAAGTATCCAGATCGTATCCCATTTTATGATAGTTTGGATGGATTCGTATCCAATTATTCATCTTTATTTGGTCCCTTAATGAAAGAATACTCAAATGTAACTTATGGATATGATAGGTCTCAGTCTGACTCTGTTGATATTTTATTAACAAAGTTGATCTGTAATACTTATTTATTAGAAAATGGCGTAGCTCAAGGAGACCGATTGAGTATGTCTAATTCTGTGGAACTTCGTTTGCCTTTACTTGATTATAAATTGGTCGAAACGATAATAGGACTCCGGAAAAGTAATTCTGATATTTATGGGACACCTAAAAAGGTCTTGAAGGATGTGGCACGGGATATGTTGCCGGAATGGTTGTTTAATATACCTAAAAGAGGCTTTACCCCTCCTGTTGAAGAATGGACTACCGCTTTGCTTGGTAGATATGGAGATCGGTTGGAAGAAGGTAACCTGTTGAGATATGGGATTGTGAATAGCAAAGGTGCTCATTTGCTAAGAAAAGGACTTCGAAATCCATCTATAGGTTTTCCTCTTTTCTTTAATGCGTTAGTATTGGAGTTTTATTTAGATATAATGGAAGGATAAAATGATATGTTCTCTACACCAATTTTATTTTTGATATTTAATCGTCCTGATACGACTAGAATTGTTTTCAATCGAATTAGAGAGATTCGTCCTTCAAAACTATATGTTGCAGCAGATGCTCCGCGAACAAATAAGTTGGGAGAACCTGAGTTGTGTATGGAGACAAGAGCTATTATAAAAGATATAGACTGGCCGTGTGAGTTGAAGACTTTGTTTAGAAACGAAAATCTGGGATGTAAACTATCTGTTTCTGGAGCTCTTGATTGGTTTTTTGAGAATGAGGAATGTGGTATCATTCTGGAAGATGATTGTTTGCCGGATTTGACATTTTTCTCTTTTTGTAAGGAATTGCTTGAGAGATATAAAGATGATGATCGCATTGGCCATATTGGTGGAAATTGCTTTTTACCCGGTCAAATAGCTAAAGAACTGAGTTATGATTTTTGTTCGATAACTCATATTTGGGGATGGGCAACTTGGAGAAGGGTTTGGAAAAATATGGATGTGCAATTTCGTTTCTGGGAAGAACATAAAAATAGGCGTTCATCGTTGTTTCGTAATTTGTGGGAGAAAATTTATTTTACTACTTTTATATCGGATGCTTTGAAGAATCGAAATGGTTTGAATCCATGGGGAGTGTTTTATTTTTATATGCTTCGAACACAGAATCAATTGTCTATTTATCCATCGGTGAATTTGGTAACGAATATAGGATTAGGTGATCCTAATGCAACACATACGACAAAGAAGCAAGATAAGTTGTTTGTGCCTTCCAAACCGCTCTCTTTCCCTTTGAAACATCCTGATTTTGTTATGGATAATCAAGAATTAAATAAGAAAGCAACGAGGTATAACTTTTTTTCTTATAGAAGAATAGTGAGATATTTTTTTAAGTTGTATTAATTAAGGGTTAGAGTCTATGAATTTTCATTTGTTAGAGTTGAGACTTAAGGAGAATAAGATACTAAATAGTTATGATATATATTGCTAATTTTATGAATCAATTAGATAGTTTGTTGAATAAATAGAATTGATGATGAAAGTTTATTATTACCATATGGTGCCAGTTAAATTTTATTATGAGGATTGGAAGGCTGGAAAGATTCCCGGACATCTTTTATATGGTCTGACACATTTATCTCAATATGGTGTTGAATGTATATATCATGCTTTTCCCTTTAATCCCTATCTTCATAAGTGGAAATTGATGTTTTACAACTTGTGGAAAATATTATTTTGTTCTCAACGCTATGATGCGGTTTATGCGGTTACTCATACAGGTTTAGAACTATTGATCTTTATGAGAACATTAGGCTTATTTAGAAAGCCCATTGTGATTTGGCATCATACGGCGGTAGTTGTTCCTGAGAATTGTATTAGAAGGTGGGGGTCTACCCTTTTCTATAAAGGGATTGATAAAATGTTCTTTTTTAGTGAGTCTTTATTGCTGGAATCTTTGAAAACGAAGAAGTTAAAGAAGGAAAATGCCATTGTGGTTCATTGGGGGGCTGACTTGGCGTTTTATGATCGTTTGATAGCTAAGAGGCAAACCTCATCTCATTTTATCTCTACAGGCCGAGAGAACCGTGATCTTATAACACTTATTAGTGCTTTTAATCAGTTAACAGAATCTTGTGATATTTATACGACTCGATCTGGAGGAAGAGTCTGTGATTATGAACTACTTGTGCAAAAAGAAATAGGTTTGTTAAAGGAGAATATACATTTTCATATTGTAGATTCCACTCATCTTGAAATGGCAGAGAAAACGAATAATGCTTTTGCGGTTTTGATTTCTTGTTTGGATTTTCCATATACTGTTGGCCTTACTTCGTTAGTAGAAGCACTAGCTCTTGGATTGCCTATATTGTCTACGGATAACCCGACTTTTCCATTTGATGTAGAAAAAGAAGAGGTTGGAATAAAAATCGCATATGGTGATGTGAATGGTTGGGTTGAGGCTGTTCGTTGTCTTTCGGAACATCCGGAATTTGCTAAGTCTTTTGGGAAGAAAGCGAGGGCTCTAGCTGAGAAAATTTATAATCTAGATCAGTGTACGAGTGAAATAGCAAAGGTTCTGTTGAGCTTAAAAAGGTAACAAAAAGTATTGTGATATGGAGGATAGGAAGAAGACTTCGGTTGTAATCTATCAAAAGAAATATTTCTTTTGGAATCGTATTTGCTTAATCTTTTTGTGTGTTCGGTTAAGGAATAAAATATTTTATTCTACAGAAAAGAATATATTTTCCTGTTTCTAGTAGTGACTATTTCCGTTATTTTATCCATCGATAATTTAATTGTAAGTTTTTATGAAAGAAAACCAAGATGCCGAATGTAAAGATTCATTGTATGACGAATACACTCGTTATATATCAGCCTTCTGTAATAAATGCTTGATTCTCTGAATATAAATATTAACTTTGCCTAAAAATCATATGAATACCGAGTCTCAGAACATAGAATTTAAGGAAAGTTGGCGTGACGAGTATCTGAAATGGATCTGTGGTTTTGCCAATGCGCAGGGAGGCACATTGTATATTGGTGTTTGCGATAATGGTGAAGTCTGTGGCATTCGGGAAATTAAGAAATTGATGGAAGATATACCTAATAAGGTACGTGTTTATGATAACGCATTGGAAATTCTTAATTGTGGTGTTTTACCCGATAATTGGTATGTTGAAACGCTCTTGAACGCACATGGCAGTCATCCATATAATCCGGACATCGCGAATACATTTTTCCGAGCGGGAGAAATTGAGGCATGGGGGCGTGGTATTGAACGTATTGTGAAAGCTTGTCAAGAGGGAGGTTTCTCTACCCCCGAGTTTCGTTATGATGCTTCTGGTATATGGACAGTCTTTAAATTTGTATATCCTTCCTTGGATTCGGCTTTGGAGACCAGCCAAAAGACCAACCAAAAGACTGATTGGAGTTTGACAGAGCAGCAAAACGATATTATAAAATATCTACGTGAGCATTCTTACGCAACTCAAAAAGAACTTTGTGAAAATATACCAAACGCTGCGTTAGGTGGAATAAGACATAACTTAGCTCGCTTGCAGGAACTAGAAATCTTAAAACGGGTTGGCGGGCGTAAACTGGGGCATTGGGAGATAGTATGAAAGAAAACCAACATATCGAATTAAAAGAGTCATGGCATGACGAATATCCCCGTTATATATCGGCTTTATACTTAACTTTTTCTCATGAGCGGGTAAATGAGCTTACTGATACAGAGAGAGCTGTCTATAGGCTCGTTGCAAATAAGCCATCTGTTGCTCAATTAGAATTAGCTGCGGAGTTGCAGCTAACGGTACAATATATTCGAAAAATAATGAAGGCGTTGAAAGATAAGAATTACATAGAACGCATAGGTGCAGATAAAAATGGTTATTGGAAAATAATAGAGAAGTCATGAAGATATTGATATTAAATACCTCTGAATTAACCGGTGGAGCGGCAGTCGCTGCGAACCGACTAGCGAAAGCATTGGGTAAATCTGGTGTAGAGGTTTCTATGTTAGTACGTGATCGGAAAACAGACCATGTAAAAGTTTTCTCTGTAAATAATTCATGGACTTCACATAGGCTTAATTCTTTTCGCTTCATTTGGGAACGACTGATAATCTTTATCTGTAACTTCTTTAGCAAGAAGAACCTTTTTCAAGTTTCCATAGCCAATACAGGCACGGATTTATCGAAGCACCCATTAGTGCAACAGGCGGATGTGATTCATCTGCATTGGGTGAATCAAGGATTTTTGTCTCTTTCTGATATTAAGAAATTAGTAAATACCGGAAAACCCATTGTGTGGACTATGCATGATTTGTGGCCTGCTACGGCTATTTGTCATTATCCGGGAGAATGTGAGAAGTATATATCGAATTGTTATCAGTGCCCGATGCTGAAACGAAATCCGTTTTTTGATTTAGCGGCTTCTGTTTTTAAGGAGAAGGGGAAAATTGGGTTATCTAAGATTACGTTTGTCGGTTGCAGCCGATGGATAATGGAAGAGGCCCAAAAAGGCAATTGGTTGAGAACAGCCTGTTTTACCTCGATTCCTAACCCGATTGACGTGACAGCCTTTAAGCGTATGGAAAAGCGGGTGGCCCGTAAACGATTCGGCCTGCCGGAAGATAAGTTCCTTCTTCTTTTTGCCGCCGCTAAGCTTTCAGATACCCGGAAAGGAGCGATTTTTTTGATCGAGGCTTGCGAAAAACTAAAAGAGAAATACCAAGATCGCATAGAAATCGTGTTGATGGGAAATAGCTCGGAAGAATTGATTAGCCAGTTTCCTTTTAAGGTGAATACGCTGGGATATATATCGGATCAAGACTCTATGATTTCCGCTTATGCCTGTGCCGATATGTTCGTTATTCCTTCGTTGGAGGATAACTTGCCCAATACGATTATGGAGTCGATGGCATGCGGTACGCCTTGTGTGGGATTTGAGACAGGAGGGATTCCGGAGATGATAGATCATTTGAAGAATGGGTATGTAGCTAAATATAAGGATACAAATGATTTGGCTGTAGGGATTAAGTGGATAATTGACAACCAAAAGACTTTTCGATTTAGTGAGGCTTGCGTCCGCAAGGTGCATGATTGTTATAGGGAATCGGTTATTGCCGAAAAATATATAGCTTTGTATCAGAGCCTGTGTAATAAGAGAAAATAGCGTGAAAGAAGATCAGCATATCGAAGTAAGAATGAATGCTTGTTGGTAAGTGATTGAAAGCAAATGAAAATTGCTACATTTGTGGAAAAATGGAATAAATGGACGATCAGCATAAGCCTGAATGGATTAAGGTGGACGAGTGGGATTTTGTAGAATATGTGGATAGCTTGTTACGTAGTCAAGAGGCTGTCGATTTAGAGTTTAAGACCGCTCGTGCCGGATTCCCAAATAGTGTGTGGGAAACGTATTCTTCATTTGCGAATACAGATGGAGGAACTATCGTTCTGGGAATAAAGGAGAAAAATGGGGCACTATTTGTGGAGGGACTTCTTCCAGAGCAAATTGTGTCTTATCGGCAAATCATTTGTAACCAATTGAATAATCCGGATTGCGTTAATGTTAATTTACTTACTGACAAGAATATTCAAGAGGTAGACTATAGAGGAAAATCTCTTTTGCTGATTTATGTTCCGAGAGCATCTCGTTCACAACGTCCTGTATATTTAACAAGAAATCCCTTGAATGGACATACTTATAAACGAAATAATGAGGGAGATTATAAATGTACGGATACGGAAGTTCGCAGAATGATTGCCGATGCGGATGAGGAACATCCGAGAGATTCTCGTATTTTATGTAATTATTCAATGGAAGATATTGATTTGGACTCACTTAAACAATATCGACTGCTACTTTCTAGTCGTCAGCCAGATCACCCTTGGTTGACACTTGATGATATGGCTTTTTTGAGAAAATTGGGAGGATATCGACAAGATAGGCAAACAGGTCAAGAAGGGTTTACTTTAGCGGGTATATTAATGTTTGGAAGGACAGAAAGTATAACGGATAATGAATGTGCTCCATCTTATTTTCCGGATTATCAGGAAAAAATGTCGGTAGATGAGAATGTTAGATGGACAGATCGCATTTGTATGGATGGAACTTGGGAAGCGAATCTTTTTCAATTTTATCGGCGTGTGTATCCTAAATTATCATCTGTACTGCCTAAGCCATTCCGTTTGGAGAATGGTGTGAGATTGGAAGATACTACCACACATGTCGCTTTACGTGAGGCATTTGTAAATACATTGGTGCATTGTGATTATATGGAGGAAGGAAATATAACGATAGAACAATGGAAAGATCGTTATGTATTTAAAAATCCCGGAACACTGCTGGTGAGTAAGGCCCAGTATTATGCCGGAGGTGAAAGTATATGCCGTAATAAGAGCTTGCAAAAGATGTTTATGCTGATTGGCTTCTCTGAGAAAGCAGGAAGTGGGGTGAATAAGATTTTTATGGGTTGGAAAAATGCGAATTGGAGACCTCCATTTGTGGAGGAGCAAAGTCACCCGGATCGGGTGGTGTTGAATTTACCGATGGAAAGTTTGTATCCAGAGGAAGTCTTAGAAGAACTTAAGCGTCTGTTTGGACGGGAAATTGAAAGAATTCCATATGATCAATTCACGGTTTTGGCTCTTTGTTACTCTGAAAAACAAGTATCTAATGAAAGACTTCAATATATTTTGAACCAACATAGCTCAAATATTACAAAGCTACTAAAAAGTATGTGCAATGCTGGTTTTTTGGAGTCTATAGGAAATGGCCGGGGAACTAGGTACCGTTTGCTGTTTTTGGAGAAGGATGAAAGCAAGCCTCAAAAGGATGAAAGCAAACTGAAGAAGGATGAAAGCAAGTCTCAAAAAGATGAAAGCAAACTGGAGAAGGATGAAAGTAAGAAATATATGCGTTATGAGGATTTGTCGAGGTTAATACTATCTGTTTGTGAGGATTATGTAGCTCTGGAAATAATAGCGGAAGCTGTTCATAGAGAGGCTTCTTATTTAATTAATCGGGTTATACCAAGAATGTTAGAGGATGGGCTACTAGAGAGATTATATCCGTCTTCTCCTAAGCATCCTTTACAAAAATATCGTGTGAGACAAGTCGGAAATTTATAAGAGATAATGGAAATGAATCAGCAACCTACATTTTCGATCATAACGATCACCTATAATGCGGAGCGATGGCTGGAGCGTACGATATTGAGCGTACTTAGCCAGTCGTATCCGAATATTGAGTATATATTGATTGACGGAGCGTCGAAGGATAAGACCGTAGAGATCATCAAGCAATATGAGTCCGGTATCGCTTCTTGGATAAGCGAGCCTGATAAAGGCTTGTACGATGCCATGAATAAAGGTTTAAGGCGGGCTACGGGGGATTATGTGTGGTTCTTGAACGCAGGCGATACACTTTATACCGCAGATACCGTGCAAAGAATTGTGGCGTCTTTGAAAAAGAAAGTATCTTTGCCAGACGTGATTTACGGAGAGACCCAGATCGTTGATGCGGAGGGTAGATCATTAGGGATGCGCAGATTGAAAGCACCGGAGAAACTGACTTGGAAAAGTTTCCGGATGGGAATGTTGGTTTGTCACCAGTCGTTTATATCAAAACGGGAGATCGCTCCGTTATATAATACGGAATACCGTTTGACGGCGGATTATGATTGGTGTATCCAATGTCTGAGACGATCGAAAAGAATACATAATACACGTTTGATCCTGTCTAATTTTTTGGAGGAAGGGTTAAGTAGTGTGAACCGGAAAGCTTCCTTAAAGGAGCGATATGAGGTCATGTGTAAGTATTATGGCAAGGTGTCGACGATTCTGTTGCATGGTTGGTTCGCCGTGAGATTCTATTTTGCCAAATGGTTTAAAGGTAGAGTATAAACAATAAATTATAGATAAGTTTTATGCGGAGTATAATGAGTAAATGGGGAAAACATATCGCTGCGATAGCCGTATTCTTGGTATTGACGGTGATTTATTTTTCTCCGGCCGTATTTGAAGGTAAGGTAGTCCGGCAAGGGGATACGGAAAAGGCTATCGGTATGGGGAATAGCCAGATGGATGAATATGAGAAGACGGCCCAACCGGGAGAATTCAGCGCATGGTCCGATGCCATGTTTGGCGGAATGCCTTATGTGTCGGGATATGGCAATCCGGCTCCACGATTTCCCGGATATCTTTTAGTGGAGAAGCCTTTAAAAGCGTTGGGATATATGGATGCGGGGATGGTGTTTACCGGATTCGTCTGTTTTTATATCTTGATGTGTGTCATGGGCGTAAATTGGTGGTTGGCGATCGCTGGTGCCATCGCTTTCGCTTTAGCGTCTTATAATCTGATCATTATAGAGGCCGGCCATGTCACGAAAGCGTATGTAATCGCTTATATGCCATTAACGTTGGCGGGTATGGCCCTGTTGTTCAAGCGTAAGTATTTATGGGGGGCGGTCGTGTTCTTGTTGGGTGTCGCTTTCTCTATCGCGAATACGCACCTGCAAATCACTTATTATTTATTATTACTTTGCTTTTTCGTTTATTTGGGATATTTGTTCAATAAACTGAAGGAAAAAGCTTATAAAGAACTGGGTACGGTAACCGCTATTATGGCTGGATGCGTGATATTGGCGGTGTTGCCGAATGCCCAGAATATGTATGCTCAATGGGATTTAGGACAGAACTCTATCCGTGGGGCTACGGAATTAACGACAACGACCCCTTCGGGCGAGAAGATCTCTTCCGGCTTGGACAAGGATTATGCGTTCGCTTGGAGCTATGGAAAAGGGGAGTTGTTGACCTTGTTGGTACCGAATGCCTATGGTGGAAGTTCGGGTGGAATGCTAGGCCCGGATTCTGAGTTATATAAGGAATTAAGGGCGAAAGGCGCTCAAGTCGGAAAAGAGGTACAGGCTCCTACCTATTGGGGAGAGAAGACATTTACTTCCGGGCCGGTTTATTTCGGGGCATTGGTCTGCTTCTTGTTTGTTCTGGGAATGTTCGTGATCCGGAATCCGATGAAATGGTGGTTATTCGGAGGTTCTGTCTTTTTGATATTGCTGGCATTGGGACGTAATTTTGATAGCTTCAATGACTTTATGTTCCATTACTTGCCGATGTATAATAAGTTCCGTACCGTAGAGATGGCATTGGTTATTCCGGGTATGGTATTTCCTATTATCGCTATATGGGGATTGAAAGAGGTGTTATCCGAGGCCGTGAGCGATGCCTTGTTGAAGAGAGGATTGATCGCTGCTTTGGCTATCACGGGGGGGCTTTCTTTAATCCTTTGGTTGATGCCGAGTATGCTGTTGGATTTCCGTTCTTCTTTCGACGCTCAATATCAGTTGCCGGATTGGTATTACAACGCCTTGTTAATGGATCGTGCTTCCTTGGCTTCGGCGGATGCGTTGCGCTCTTTGGTCTTTATCTTATTAGGGGCGGCTTTGTTGTTCTGGTTCTATACCTCGAAAGATCGGAAAAAGGTGGCGACATTCGTAGGGATCGGTGTTGCGGTCTTGATGTTGGTTGACTTATGGACGGTGGATAAACGGTATTTGAACGATAGTAACTTTATCCGCCAGAAACCTACAGAGGTATATAAAGAGACGGTAGCCGATCAAGAAATCATGAAGGATAAGGACCTTTCTTATCGTGTCTTGAATTTGAATAATCCTTTCTTGGAGACAACGACCTCGTACTATCACCATTCCGTCGGTGGTTATTATGCTGCGAAGCTAAGACGGTACCAAGAACTGATCGACCACCGTCTGCAAGGAGAGCTTAACTCGGTTATCGGGGCTTTCCAGAAAGCGCAGACTGCGGAGGATTTGATGGGGGCGTTCGCTGCTTGCCCGTCCTTGAATATGCTAAATACACGTTATATTATCTATAATCCGGAGCAACCGCCTTTGAGGAATCCGTTTGCTTTCGGCAACGCTTGGTTTGTAGATAAAGTGGAGGTCGTGGAGAATGCGGATGCGGAAATAGCGGCGTTGAATACGATTAATCCGTTAACGACGGCGGTTGTCGATAAACGTTTCGCCAATGAGGTGAAAGGTTTCACGCCTCAATTGGACTCTACCGCTACGATAACATTGGATAGTTATCGCCCTAATAAGTTAGTTTATACGACGAAGACTAATTCTGAGCAATTAGCAGTATTCTCTGAGATCTATTATCAACCGGGATGGGAGGCTACGATTGATGGGAAGCCCGCTTCGCATTTCCGGGCGGATTGGATATTAAGGGCTATGTTAGTTCCTGCGGGCGAGCATCAGATCGTATTTGAGTTTAGACCGCAAGGTTATATTACGGCGGCTTATATTACCTCTTTCAGTTCGTTGATTATCTTGTTGTTATTGATTGGTGCGGTAGGATATTCGGTTTGGAAAGCTAGAAAGCAAAAAGAGATATAAATTCCGGTTGGTTGTAGAGACGGGGCACGCCCCGTCTCTACAACTAGATGAAACCGCTATTGATAAAATCGAGCAGTTTTCTCGTTAGGGTTTCCCACGAGAGGGCTGCTTTTTCTTTGGATATGTTCGCGGGGATGGTGGCTTGCTGTGAGGGGGTGAAAAGTTCCTCGATACCTTGGGCGAGGGCCGTGGCGGATATCTCAGGCACTACGATGCCTGTACCCGGCTTTTCGATGCTGTTCTTGAAATCGCCTACGGGAGTACTTAACATAGGTAAATCGTAATTGTAGGCTACGGATACGACACCGCTTTGAGTGGCGGAGCGATAGGGGAGTACCAAGGCATCCGCCGCTGAGAAATAAATGGGGATTTCCTCGTCGCTGATATATTCACAGTGGACGAATATACGTTCTTTTGCCGGAGATGCATCGATCAGAGCCTGATACTTCTCGAAACTACCGTAACATTCGCCGGCTATAATGAGATGGTAATCCTCGTTAAGCTGTCCCATCGCTTCTATCAGCAGGTCTAATCCTTTATAATCCCGTATCAGTCCAAAGAATAGAAGATTCTTTTTGGACGGATGGATTCCTAATTTCCGGCACGCCTCGTTCTTGTTGATCTTACTCCCGAAATGATTATAAAGCGGGTGTGGGTTCTGGATATATTTAGCGTCCGGGTAAAGTTTCCGCAAATCATACCGCACGTTATCGCTCATCACGATAAAGCCATGGCATTGCTTGAAAAGTAACGAAGCTAAAGGCTTGTCGAAGAAACGCGGCTCATGGGGAATCGCGTTGTGGATAAGGGTGATTACCTTACAATGCTTTTTCATCCGGTTCGCTACGTGGGCGTATCCGGGAACGAAAAAGGACATCCAGTAAGAGATAATCAGTACGTCCGGCGCATAGGAACGAATGGCGTTTACGGTACTGAAATAACTAACCGGGTTGACGCTATCTAATACTCGCACGCTCTCGATTTCGATCGCACGGTCTCCCGCTTCTACGTATTGAGTCTTGCCGGGAAATAAGATATCCGGATAAAGGCGTTTGAAGTTGAAAGCCTTTACTTCATGACCTTCTTTTACTAATTCCGTATAGAGCATCCCGCTGAATTGGGCGATACCGCCACGATAGGGATAAATGGGGGAGAGAATAGCGAAACGCATGGTAATTGAAAATTAAGAATTGAAAATTGAAAATTAAGAATCGAGAACTACAGGAGCTGTCCTCCCTTCATTTTCAATTCTCAACTTTCAATTTTCAATTAATTAGTATCTGTAATGATCAGCCTTGTACGGTCCTTCTACCGGTACGCCGATATAATCAGCTTGCTTTTGTGATAATGTAGATAATTTCACGCCGATACGTTCCAAGTGTAGGCGGGCAACTTCCTCATCCAAGCGTTTCGGTAAGCGGTATACACCTACCTCATAAGCCATTTGCCATAAGTCCATCTGGGCAAGCACTTGGTTCGTGAACGAGTTACTCATTACGAATGACGGGTGTCCCGTAGCGCAACCTAAGTTTACCAAGCGTCCCTCTGCCAATAAGAAGATGGAATTTCCGTTCGGGAACGTATATTTGTCCACTTGAGGTTTGATATTCGTGTGCTTGATATTCGGATAGTTGACAAGCTTGTCCACTTGGATCTCGTTGTCGAAGTGACCGATGTTACATACGATCGCTTGATCTTTCATCTGTGTCATATGCTCGATCGTGATGATATCGCAGTTTCCGGTGGTTGTAACGAAGATGTTACCCTCTTTCACGGCCTCTTCCATGGTCGTAACCTCGAAACCTTCCATAGCGGCTTGCAGGGCGCAGATCGGATCGATCTCGGTCACGAGTACGCGAGCCCCGTAAGAGCGCATGGAGTGAGAGCAGCCTTTACCTACGTCACCGTATCCGGCCACGACTACCACCTTGCCGGCGATCATCACGTCCGTAGCGCGCTTGATGCCGTCCGCCAAAGACTCACGGCAACCGTATAGGTTATCGAACTTGGATTTCGTCACGGAGTCATTAACATTGATAGCCGGAACCAGCAACTCACCTTTCTCCATCATCTGATACAGACGGTGAACGCCGGTGGTCGTCTCTTCCGACACACCTTTCATCTCGGCTACCGTACGGTGCCAACGGCTGTTATCTTCTTGAAGGATACGATTTAATGTATCTAGAATTACCTGTTCCTCATGATTACCGCCTTTGCGGTTGATGGTCTCCGCATCGTTCTCTGCACGATATCCCATGTGAATCAGCAAGGAAGCGTCTCCGCCATCGTCAACAATCATGTGAGGGCCTTTACCTTCCGGGAAACGAAGCGCCATGTCCGTACACCACCAATACTCCTCCAGCGTCTCGCCTTTCCAAGCGAATACCGGTACGCCATCAGCCGCGATAGCAGCTGCCGCATGGTCCTGTGTGGAGAAGATGTTACAGCTAGCCCAGCGAACGTCCGCTCCCAACGCAACTAATGTTTCGATTAACACCGCCGTCTGAATAGTCATATGCAGTGAGCCGGTGATACGTGCGCCTTTCAAGGGTTTCTGATCGGCGTATTTCTGGCGTAGCGCCATTAATCCCGGCATTTCGTGTTCGGCGATCTCGATCTCTTTGCGACCGAATTCAGCCAAACTCATATCTGCCACTTTATAAGGCAGATTAGTTGGAAATAATTGTGACATAAATTAATACTATAAATGGTTGAGGCCACAAAGGTAGTAAAACAGTTGATAGTTGACAATTGACAGTTGACAATTATTTCATGATCGCAGGGCCAATCGTCAGCGTAGCGATAAAAAGAGAATGGGCAACACGAGAGAATCGTATTGCCCATTATGGGAATCAAGTAAGCGGCGGCTATCAGGCCGGCGTGATACCTTGCTCTTGCAATAGTTTCAGCCCGAGGTCTTTCAACTTGAACTTCTGTATCTTTCCGCTTCCGGTCATCGGGAAGGTATCGACGAAGAAGATGTATTTCGGGATCTTATGCCGGGCGATCTTTCCGCGGCAGAAATCTTTCACCTCTTCCTCCGTAGCCGTCACACCATCGTGAAGGATGATAAAGGCACCCACTTCCTCTCCATATTTCTTGGAAGGAACAGCGGCTACTTGCACGTCTTTCACGCCGGGGAAATGATAAAGGAATTCCTCCAGCTCACGTGGATAGATATTCTCGCCTCCACGGATAATCATATCCTTGATACGGCCGGTGATACGGAAGTTTCCATTCTCATCACGAACGCCCAAGTCGCCGGAATGCAGGAAACCATCCTTGTCGATCGCCTCATTGGTGGCGGCTTCGTTTTTATAGTAACCTTTCATGTTATTATAACCGCGGTTACACATCTCGCCCTGTACGCCGACGGGGCATTCCTCGCCAGTCTCCGGGTCGATAACCCGTACCTCGGTAAATTCGAACTCATGGCCTACGGTATTATAACGCACCTCGGCCGGATCTTCGATACGGGAGTGGGTCATACCCGGTGAGGTCTCTGTCAATCCATACACGCTGGTTACACGCATGTGCATCTTCTCGTCCACGGTTTTCATGAGTTCAACCGGGCAAAGAGAACCTGCCATAATACCGGTACGTAACGACGTGAGGTCGAACATCTCGAACATCGGGTGGTTCAGCTCGGCAATGAACATGGTAGGCACGCCGTACACGGCCGTGCAACGCTCTTTATGTATAGAAGCTAATACCAATAGCGGATCGAATTTCTCGACCATCACTTGCGTACATCCATGCGTCAATACGTTCATGGAAGCTAATACCACGCCAAAGCAATGAAAGAGAGGTACGCAGCAACAAAGCTTATCGTCGGCGGTGAATTTCATATGCTCACCCGTCAAGAAACCGTTGTTGGCGATGTTGTAGTGAGTCAACATGACCCCTTTCGGGAAGCCGGTCGTACCGGACGTATATTGCATATTGACAACGTCGTGGCAATTTACTCTCGCTTTGGCAGCCTCTAAGGTCTCATCCTTTATATTTTGTCCGAGGAGCAACATCTCGGGCGTATTGTACATACCCCTGTATTTCTCCTGTCCGATATATACTACATTTCTCAAGCGTGGGAAACGCTCGCTTTTCAAATACCCCCGTTGAGAGGTCTTCAATTCCGGCAACATGGCATAGACCATGTCCACGTAACTTCCATCAAACACGCCGTCAGTGATACACATCGTATGGATATCGGCGTTCTCTACTAGGTATTCCAGCTCGCTTTGTTTATAGTTCGTATTGATCGTGACCAATACGGCACCGATCTTCGCGCCTGCATATAGGAATGTCAACCAATCCGGTACGTTCGTCGCCCATACGCCGACATGTGTGCCATGGGTGATACCGATCGCCAACATACCTTTCGCCATGTCGTCCACACGCTTGTTGAATTCGCTCCAAGTGAAACGTAAGTCACGGTCTGAATAAACGATATACTCCTTATCCGGTGTATTCTCGGCCCAATGTTCCAGCCATTGGCCAAGGGTTCTGTTATGTAATTCCATAAAACGCCGGATTTAATAAGGTGTATAGACAACTCCTAAGATTCGAGCCCTGTTGTCGGCTGCCGCATGTACATGATGCGCCACGATAGAATCATAATAGATGCTATCGCCTTCCTCTAGGATATAGGTGTTTTTTCCGTAATTAATCTCTACGACGCCACTCAATACGTAGATAAACTCTTCTCCCTCATGCGTGGACAGAATGAAATCCTCGCCTTCCTCGGAGGGAGCGATCTCGATCAAGAAGGGCTCCATATGGCGGCCGGACTTATCTTGCGAGAGCGAGTGGTAATCCATATGCTTGTGCCCTTGTGTCGCATTGTTCGTGAACCCGATACCATCGGCCTCGCTATCCTTTTTGCGGCATACGACCGGGCCTAGCTCCGCTTGGTCATCCAAGAATGTACCCAAACGTACCCCTAATACCCGTGCTATTTTGATAAGAGGGGCCAAAGATGGAAAATCCAAGTTACCCTCGATACGTTCTATCTGTTCGATACCTAACCCGGAGCGTTCGGCTACCTCCTCGATAGAGAGTTGTTTCGATTCCCGGATATTTTTAATTTTCGCGCCTATAATTTTGTTGTTTCCCATGTGTATGATTTGTTATTTATAGTCCTGTAATGTTTGATAATTTGATACTAAACGGCGCAAATTTACATTAATATTTTATTATATCTAGGATTAAGGCAAATAAAAAGGGCAATTCCCGATTGGGATTGCCCTTTTTAATATTCTCGCATAAGCTTTTTCTTACTTTCTGATACCAAGTTCTTTGATGATAGCGCGGTATCTCTCGATGTCAGTCTTGATCAGATAGTCCAATAAACGACGACGTTTACCTACCAACATCTTCAATGATCTTTCCGTAGCGTAATCTTTGTGATTCACTTTCAAGTGCTCTGTCAAGTGAGAGATACGGAATGTGAACAATGCGATTTGGCTCTCAGCAGAACCTGTGTTAGTTGCTGATTTGCCATACTTTTCAAATAATTCTTGTTTCTTTGCTGAATCTAAATACATGATTCTTTTTACTTTAATAAATTAATACTATGTTATCTAAGCGGTCGCAAAGGTAGGCATTCCTTTTTGATTCGCAATAGATTCTGCTATCTTTTTTGTGTTTTGAAGCATGAATGTCATATATATATCGTAAAAATATCGTATTTTTGCAGCCAATAAATTAGTCTTCAATGCAAAAGATCAGAAACATTGCGATTATCGCGCACGTAGACCACGGCAAAACGACGCTCGTGGATAAGATGTTATTAGCCGGTAAGCTTTTCCGTGAAGGACAGGCAGAACCGGATCAGTTCATGGATAACAATGATCTGGAACGGGAACGAGGTATCACGATTCTTGCCAAGAACGTGTCTATCAATTATAAGGGATATAAGATCAATATTATTGACACTCCGGGCCACGCCGACTTTGGTGGCGAGGTGGAGCGTGTCTTGAATATGGCGGATGGTTGTTTGCTATTGGTAGACGCCTTTGAGGGGCCTATGCCGCAGACTCGTTTTGTTTTGCAAAAAGCGATTCAATTGGGTTTGAAGCCGATCGTGGTAATTAATAAGGTGGATAAGCCGAATTGCCGCCCGTCGGAAGTGCAGGAAATGGTATTCGACTTGATGTTTAGTCTGGATGCTACCGAGGAGCAGCTTGACTTCCCTACTATTTATGGTTCCGCCAAGCAGGGCTGGATGTCCGAGGATTGGAAGGAGCCGAAAGAGGATATCACGGCTGTGCTTGATGCGATCATCAAGTATATCCCCGAACCAAAGATGTTGGAGGGTACTCCGCAGATGTTGATTACTTCTTTGGATTATTCTAAGTATGTAGGTCGTATCGCCGTAGGACGTGTACACCGTGGCGAGTTGAAAGAGGGCCAAGATGTCATGCTTTGTAAGCGTGATGGTAGTATGGTGAAATCGAGGATCAAGGAAGTGGATGTATTTGAGGGCTTGGGACGTACGAAAGTTGATTCCGTGCAGTCCGGGGATATTTGCGCTATTATCGGTATCGATGGTTTCGAGATCGGTGAGACAATCGCCGACGTGAACGAGCCGGAGCCATTGCCAACGATCGCTATCGACGAGCCTACGATGTCTATGCTTTTCACGATCAACAATTCTCCGTTCTTTGGTAAGGATGGTAAGTTTGTTACTTCCCGTCATATTTTTGACCGTTTGCAGAAAGAGTTGGATAAGAACTTGGCTTTACGCGTAGTTCCTACTGATTCCGCTGATTCTTGGTTGGTATATGGCCGTGGTGTGCTTCACTTGTCTGTATTGATCGAGACGATGCGTCGTGAGGGATACGAGTTGCAGGTAGGTCAGCCTCAGGTTATCATCAAGGAGATCGATGGTGAGAAATGTGAGCCGGTAGAGCAATTGACGGTGAATCTTCCGGAGGAATGCTCTAGCCGTATTATCGATATGGTAACGAAGCGTAAGGGCGAGATGACCATGATGGAAAGCAAGAATGGTCGTATGCACTTGGAGTTCACGATTCCTTCCCGTGGTATTATCGGTTTGAACAACGCTGTATTGACCGCCTCTGCCGGTGAGGCTATCATGGCACACCGTTTCTTGGAATATCAACCGTGGAAGGGTGATATCGAGCGTCGTATAAATGGTTCGATTATCGCTATGGAGACAGGTCAGGCTTTCGCTTATGCCCTGAATAACTTGCAATCCCGCGGACGTTTCTTCATCGCCCCGGGCGAGGAGGTTTACGCTGGACAGGTGGTCGGAGAGCATACCAAAGACAATGACTTGGTGGTAAATGTTACCAAATCCAAGAAGTTGACGAATATGCGTGCCTCTGGTTCGGACGACAAAGTTTCCTTGGCTCCTCCTGTCGTATTCAGCCTAGAGGATGCGCTTGAGTACATCAAGGGCGATGAGTACGTAGAGATCACCCCGAATAATATGCGTATGCGTAAGATCATCTTGGATGAGACAGAGCGCAAGCGCCAAGGTAGATAAATTCTTCTATTGAATAAATATAAAAAACGGCGACCTTTTAAAAAGGCCGCCGTTTTTATGTGTTATAGGATTTTAGAGATCCTTCAATGGGTTCGCGTAACTTCATTCTTTATTTTCCGGATCTTTCTTCTCTTCATCCGAAGTCGTGAATTTTATTACAAGCGATTCATCTTTAGGAGTCTCATACCAATCTCCGTGCGCTTTGCGGTAATCCTGATCAAAATTATAGGCATTGTCAATACTCTTATTCTCTATACACCAATGGAAAGGTTTATTTTCCGAATAAGGGATATCCAACACATATGGGTATAGATCCGTATTCTTTACGTTTTTACTTACCGGTCCCTTCCCGTTATCAATGTAAGGCATGATCAGTTGAGTTGAGCTATATGTTAATGTCTTTGTAATCCCACTTTCCGGTTCCTTGTCGAATTTTCTCACATTGACATATCCATTGACATCGGAGAAAAAGGGAGTTAGTCCATTGGCGTCCTTAAATCCAAATTGGTTGTGGAATGTACAGCCTTTAGCCAGTAACTGAGCATAAACATCTGCGGTACTCTTATCGGTATATGCTGTGATGCTATAATATATGACAGCGTCATTGAAATCGAAATCGCCTTGGTTTGGATAATTATCTTCGAACAAGAGGAATCCTTTCTTGTTCGTTTGCGATTCTATGACGGGAGGGGTTACCGGCTCTGCCGGCTCGATGGCAACGGGATTACTTTCGATTAGACAAAGCATATCGTTGTAGTCTCCATCATAGGCCCTATAGTTTGGGCAGCGATTTTCCATTCCCAGTACATTTCCTTCAAAATCACCTTCTTGAATGTGGTGAATGAAGCCGTTTGCTACGTTTTTCTCTATTTTGAAAGAGGAATTACCATATTTTAAGGTATGGCCTACATAATTATGGGAGAATGTCCCATTATCTGGTACTTTATTGTTATCCGGCCCATTTAATGCCGGAGTGGAGAACTGTGGACGGTCTGTGCCTCTATATACGAAGCCGACGTTGAGCCCCTTGTCGAATCTTCCTAGGGGGATTCGGGTATATTCTCCTGTCTTAGCCTTTGGCTGTTCCTCTTTGGAGTAAAAGATATAATTCTCGCCTTGGTTGATCACATTGAAGTCAATGACTTGGATGGTGCCATTAGTCTTTCCATAGAAGGTGCAGTCGTCTAAAGTGAGATTCTCCATCTTCTCGAAGGGATATGTATAGAACCAAATTTTACCATACATATTGTCTTTGGACATTCCTCCATCGCTTATATAGGTCAGCCAAATATCCGCTTTCTCAAAGCTACTGGTAAAAACGGTTTCCGTGATTTTTAGATCAGAGCATCTATATAAATCCTCGCTTTTTACATTGTATGCATTTTCTGGAAAGTATTTGTTATTGATCAAATGAAGGACTTCATCACTGATCGCATTTGTAGCCCGTAAACTACTTTTGGTATCGCTGCCGATCGTGATGTCCTTTACATCGCTCTCAATAAGTTCCCCATCCCCTCTTAGGATATAGAGTTTCTTTACGTGTGTAGGTACTTCCAGAGCCATATGGATCGGAGTTTTACCAATTAAATAAGGATCTTTGACTAAAGAGCCTTCCTCATAAGGATATTCATAATAAATAGAATATAGGGTCCCTTCATGCTGAGAAGATATGTTAACCTGTATGTTCTCGAAATTCTCGAACTGGGCTATGTAATCTTCTTCTTCTTTGGTAGGTTCTTTCGGATCTACCGTGGGGTCTTCTCCTTGAAAAATGTCATGTTTAACGCATGATCCCATTAGAAAGAGCAGACAAAATACCCACACCATTTGTTTCCAGATTTGTGATCTCATAATTTCTTTACCCTATTTGATTAATATTTACAACAACTTTATTAGATTTTGCAAATCTACGAATTTATTTCATGAAAGATCATTGATTATCAATATTTATTTTCAGCCTGTTACGATTTTATCAAATGCAGGATTGGGTGGTGGGCCATAAAAAAAGACCCCATCCAAAAGGATGAGGTCTTTTTCTTATTTAGAAAGAATATTTTCTAATTATTTTACTAAAGCTGCGAAGTCAGAGTTAGTCGCGTATTTAGCGAACTCTAAGTCGATAGCAGCTTCCTTAGCCATGTTCTTATCAGCGGCGATAGCAGCCTTCAAGTTGTTGATAACACCGTTAGCGTCGTTCGTACGAGCGGCAACAACAGCCTTCAAATAAGAAGTTACAGCGTCAGGATTAGCGACACCGTTCAAAGTCTGAGAAGCCTTGCTGTAATCCTTAACCAAGATCTGAGCCAAAGCAGCGTTGTTAGTCTTAACAGAACCGAAAGAGTTAACTGCCTTAGCATATTCGCCTTGCTCTAAGTAAAGAACGCCAAGAGCCTCGCTCAATTCGTTTACGCCGGCAGCGTTACCGAACAATTGTTGAGCCTTAGCTTGGTCACCCTTAGTTAACGCGATCAAACCTAAGTTCATGTTAGCGGAAGCGTTATTCTTAACAGAGTTAGACTTGTTGAACATTTGCTCAGCCTTAGCCAAATCACCAGCCTTGAATGCCATCATACCGATGTTGTTCCAAGTACGGTAGCAGTTAGGATACAATTCAGAAGCTTTTGTATAGATAGCCATCTTCTCACCGTCGTTGTTAGTCAATGTAGCGGCGTAAAGGATTTCCTCGATATTCAACTCAGAAGGATTGCTCTTTGCCAAAGCACTGATCTCGTCGTCAGACTTACCGATGATCTCGATGTTAGCGGTCAAACGAGAACGACGTAATTGCGGAAGGATAGTCTCAGCCAAGTCAGAGTAAACAGCGGAGATATTCTTGATTTCTTTCTCTCTTGTCTCAGGATCTTGGTACATAGAGATCACACGCAATACTAAGTCTTTATCTTGCAAGTTAGAAGCAGAAACTAATTCCTTGAAGCCTTCCCAGTCTTGAGCTGTGTAACGAGCGTCAACCGGAGCGTCAACCTTCATCTTCTTCAATTCCTTGTTCAAATATTTCGTAGTGTTTCCTTCACGATTCTCAGCCAACGTGTTGTTCAATTTGAAACCACCATCAGGAGAAGCGTAAGCGCTGATCTCGATAGCTACATTCTGGTTCGGAGCCTCGTCAGCGTTTTTAACAAGATCTTTCCATTCTTTGATAGCGTCAGAATTCAATTCTTTAGCGCGAAGGTTAGCTTGTTGGATCAAGAACATGATGTTAGCGTCATGAGCCTCTTTGATAATACGTTGGAATTTATCAGCTGCGATAGCTGCTGTAGCGGTAGCTGCGTCTGCCAATTCGGAAGTAGCGATAACGCCTTCACCGATCTTTACGTCTGGCAATTTAACAGTCTTGTTTTTGATCTTCGCGTCGAAAGTCAAATACAATTCTGATTTTTTCATCTCGGGTTTGTAAGTGAAAGAAGACTTCATAGTTACGTTAGCGCCTTCTTTTTGAGGGATTACTTGGTTGTTACCTTTTACTTTCTCACCTTGGTAAGTGTAAGAAGTGCCCCAAGCTTCGCCACCCTGGTAACGCAATACCGGAGTTACAGTTACAACAGCTTTCTTGTTGAACCATTTAGCGGGGAAAGTCGCGTTGATCGTTACAGGAACTTTGCCTCCGATAGCCTCTAGCGGCTGCGGCTCTGCTTTAATGTACTGTTCTGCCAACGGTTTCAACTTGTTTGAACAAGAAGAAAGAGTTAAAATGGCTGCCAATACGAAGAATGGCAATAAAAACTTTTTGTTCATAATCTTGATGTAAGTTTAAAATGTTACTATGTTAATATATTCACTTCCAAATTATCCCTTAGCCATTATCGTGCAAAACTAAAGTATTTTTTTGTTATGGATAGCAAAGAAGCGATAAAATCTTTTTAATTAATACTTATTAATGAATCCTAGGCTTGTTTTATACATAAAATATGGGTAGAATTATTGAAAAAATATGGCTCTGTACCTCTTGCCATTCTTTTCAATGGATGGTTTCCCAGAAGTCTTATTGTATATTTTTTGATTAAAATATAATCTTTTGTGTATAATGCTCCTCGCCATAGTGCACGGTTAGAAAGTAGACTCCAGATGTTAATTTTAGGAAATGGAGTGTAGCTTGCCTGTCCGTGATCTCTCCGTTTTCCGACACTTTTCCTTGTGCCGAGTGCAATGTATAAGTCGCTTTCTCTATTCCATCCGGCAAAACAAGGTGTACCATGCCTTTCTCCGGACCGAGATGAATGAGTACCTGCTCGTTCGCCTCGAGCTTTTCGTTGCTGACGGGGTTACCGTATTGAATGACGGGATCGATAAACAAGGAGGTGCTAAAACCTGCTTGCGTATATTCGGTAGCTTGTCTCCAGCCGTTTTTATCATGAACCCAAGCCGTATTCCGGGTCGTTTTGCCTTTGGGCAAATTGTAAGCGGAGAAATACGTGTTCTCCGGGACGCTCTTGAGCTTATAGCCGATGTAGAACTTTCCGCTAACGTTCACGGGCTTGGAGAAATGGATATAACTTTCCTGTGACCGATTTAGGGATTTAGCGGTCTCAATAAACGTATCGTCCAATATCGATTTATTGCTGTAGGTGGGTTGGAATGTTTCCGTATATAATAATGTAGAGGGCTTAGAGTCACCGCTGTAAACGGTAACTTCCACTTCCATTTGTTTGTAATTCGCTCCGGCAGGCGGTGTTACGAAATAAGTTCCGTATAAGGTACCCGCTTTGGCTACTTGGTAAGCTTCCGCGTATTCAGTGATATTGGCGGGGTTGTTCCCGAACAAATACGCTTTTTCAGACCCGGGATAGAGCGTACATTCGGCGTTTTCTTGATTACCGGAGTCATAGATGTTGCTCAACCGGAAACAAGGGGTTGATTTATACGGATCAAGTCCCTCGCAAACCTTGGTCTCGTCATCGGACGGGTTTAGCCAATATTTGAGCTGTCTCTCGGGGGTATCGATCGCGTCCCAGGGTTTCTTCAAAGAGAAGAAGTAATCATTCTTCGGACTATTCTCACTGGACTGCCCGCCGGATAACGCTCCGATAATCTCTCCGTCGGCATTGAATAAAGGAGATCCGGAGGAACCGCTGGCCGTATAACCTACTTCCCAAGTCTTGACATGTAAATGAGCGTTCTCGTAAAAAATCATGTTTGGATCTGTCAAGGTAAAGGGAGCCAGATCCTCATCGGATATACTGATTCGCTTTACCGAGTATTGGGGATGTTGGATGCACGTATAGGGGGCAGGTCCTACCTCTTGTGCGTTCCAGCCCGCATAATAAGGCCTGTAATAAACCGGAGGTGTGGCGGTAAGTTCCAACAAGGCCATGTCTGCCATTTCATTAACCGCCTTGAAGTAAGTGGATGCGGTAGACATCTCTTCCGTTCCCCTTAGGATCGGGTCGCAGAAAGGGCTGTTGAAGTTGAAAAAGCAGACGATACTTCCGGCTATTTTCTCATAATCGGGGTTTTTCATCGTGAATTGCTTGTTCAGGCAATGGGAGGCGGTGAGTAGATAAGGCTTTCCGTCATTGTCCGTATTATTTATCAGTGTGCCCGTGCACCCTACACTTCCGTCTATGATCAGGAGAACGACGCTTTGCCCCCATTGGGCGTAATCGTTTGTCCCATCTTGATAGCAAGCTAACGGTGGAATTTTACCGATCAGTGAGGTGTTGTCTCCCGGTTCTAACCCCCGCAAGCTCCGGTAGCCATGGTTGACTTCCCCGACGGTCAGTCTTCCTTGAAAAGAGGCGTTGGCCGGTTCTTGATATTCTATGATCAGGCGATCCCCTTGGATAGGAGAGACCGGCAATAGGTTTAACTCCGAGTTGTTTAGGTGATTGAACGAGCCTAATATCTGTGTCTGGTCCTCATTATATAGGAAGAGCTGGGCGCCTTCGGGCAGTTCATATTCCGAGAAGAGCACGTTGATGGAAAGGGCCCCGGGCGAGTAGATCCCGAGTCTCCATACACGTGTCCCATCCGGCCCGGTGAAAGTTACGCCCGAGTTGTACCGATTGTAATCCGTTATGAATTTATAGGCAAAACGGAAACCGCTTCTTAGGTCGCTCTCATTCAGCGAGTCGATACGCAATTCCTCTTGAACGTCGAACGGAGGCATTTCTTTAAACATCTGTTCGTTTGTACTTCGCATGAGCGATAGCGGAAGCGGGCGGCCTCCGTGGCTAACCTGCGCTTTCAGATTTCCTTGAAAACCTAGCATCGTTAGCAGGAATACAATGTATAAAGAGGTCAACTTTTTCATATCGGGCAAATATAACTATATTTCTTTACCCCATGATCTATATATCAAGTTTTTTCGCTAAGTTTGCCAATCGAAAAGTACGGACAAACTTAAATAAAACCAATATATAATTAAATTCTAAAGATATGGCAACACCTCCGTTTCACTACGAGCCGATGTTCCAAAAGGGACCGGACACAACAGAGTATTATTTGCTTACAAAAGATTATGTTTCCGTTTCTGAGTTTGAAGGAAAACCGATCTTGAAAGTCGCTAAAGAAGGTTTGACCGCTATGGCTAACGCCGCTTTCCGCGACGTATCATTCATGCTTCGCCGTTCTCATAACGAGCAGGTCGCTAAGATCCTAAGCGATCCGGAAGCTACGGACAACGATAAGTACGTGGCCTTGACATTCCTTCGCAACGCCGAGGTAGCGGCTAAAGGCGTACTTCCTTTCTGCCAAGATACCGGTACGGCTATTATCCACGGTGAGAAGGGGCAGCAGGTCTGGACCGGTTACTGCGATGAGGAAGCGCTTTCCTTAGGTGTTTACAAGACCTACACGGAAGAGAACCTTCGTTACTCCCAGAACGCTCCGCTGAATATGTACGACGAGGTAAATACGAAATGTAACTTGCCGGCCCAGATCGATATCGAGGCTACGGAAGGCATGGAGTATGAGTTCCTTTGCGTGACAAAGGGAGGTGGTTCCGCCAATAAGACTTATTTATACCAAGAGACAAAAGCGATCTTGAATCCGGGTACATTGGTTCCCTTCCTCGTAGAGAAGATCAAGACGTTGGGTACGGCCGCTTGTCCTCCGTATCATATCGCGATCGTGATTGGCGGTACTTCCGCTGAGAAGAATTTATTGACGGTGAAGTTGGCTTCTACTCGTTTCTACGATAGCTTGCCTACGACCGGAAGCGAGGGTGGCCGTGCTTTCCGCGACGTGGAGTTGGAGAAAGAGGTATTGGCCGCTGCTCAGAATATTGGCTTGGGCGCTCAATTCGGCGGTAAATATTTGGCTCACGATGTCCGTATCATCCGTTTGCCTCGCCACGGCGCTTCTTGCCCGGTAGGTTTGGGTGTAAGCTGCTCCGCGGACCGTAATATTAAATGTAAGATCAATAAGGAAGGTATCTGGATCGAGAAGTTGGATAGCCATCCCGGCGAATTGATTCCGGAGGAACTTCGCCAAGCGGGTGAGGGCGACGCTGTCAAGATCAACTTGAACCAACCGATGGCGGATATCTTGAAGGAATTGGATAAATATCCGGTATCTACTCGTTTGTCATTGAACGGAACGATCATCGTGGGCCGTGATATCGCTCACGCTAAACTGAAGGAGCGTCTGGACCGTGGCGAGGATCTTCCCCAATACATCAAGGATCATCCTATTTATTACGCGGGCCCGGCTAAGACTCCGGCAGGTATGGCTTGTGGCTCTATGGGCCCGACGACCGCGGGTCGTATGGACTCATACGTTGACTTGTTCCAGAGCCATGGCGGTAGCATGATCATGTTGGCGAAGGGTAACCGTAGCCAGCAAGTTACGGACGCTTGTAAGAACCACGGTGGTTTCTACCTAGGATCTATCGGTGGCCCTGCGGCTATCTTGGCTCAGAACAATATCAAGAGCATCGAGTGCGTGGAATATCCGGAATTGGGTATGGAAGCGATCTGGAAGATCGAGGTAGAGAACTTCCCCGCGTTTATCTTGGTAGATAACAAGGGTAATGACTTCTTCAAGCAGATCAAGCCTCGTTGCTGATTTCTTGATCGGTAAAGATAAATGAAAAGCGGTATCCGGCGGCAAGCTGGATACCGCTTTTTTGTTCTTAAAAAAAGACGTACGTGTTTTTTTAATAGGTTAATCCCACGATCCACAGCGGTAGTTTCTTGCCGGTGGCGAACTCCATATTGTCAGCCAAGATGAAGGAATCGGGGAGATCCGCTATTCTTATGATACGGGTGCTCGTTTGTGCCAGTAATCGTTCTTGTTTAATAAATAGGCTATCCATACGCTGATTGATTGAATGAGAAATATACGATTTGTTTAAGATAGATAGCAAAAAGTACCCAGATCTGTTAAGAGTAGAAAGCAAAACCTGTAAGTATCCGGTCGTAGCGTACTTTGCGTATTGGTTTTCAAAAGTTTGTATAAATATCAATGAAACTATTACACTTTAATTTTTTACCTTTGTTGCGTTTAAGTGATAAAACAGATTTCCAATGCCTCGTATATACATCCTCTTGATGTCGGTCTTGATCTCGGCTTTTTATGCTTGCGATCATCGGGGGAAGCCTTACCCCGCTACCCTGTCACGGATCGAATCCCTTGCGGATACAAATCCGGAGGAAGCCCGCCCTTTGTTGGATCGATTGCGGGATAGCCTTTCGTCCTTTGATGAGGAACAGCGTATGTATTATGATTTACTTAACTTGAAGGTCAATGATAAGATGTATGTCCGGCATACATCCGATTCCTTAATTAAACGAATCACCGCTTTCTATGAGACATATGGCGATCGAGACAAATTACTAGAGTCTTATTACTATATGGGCCGTGTCTACCGGGATCTGAACGATGCCCCGGAAGCGTTGAAGTATTTCCAAAAGGCATTGGATGTGGCGGGGGATACGAGAAAGTACCGATTATTGTCCAATGTCTATTCGCAGATGGGGATGCTTTATGATTATCAGAATGTGTATGAGGAGGCGATCCGTATGCATGAGAAAGCAGCAGAGTATGAGCTTTTGGAGGGGGATAGTACCAGTTTGTCTCTTGTACTGAGAGATATTGCCCGGGTATATGATATGGTCGATAAGAATGACAGTGCGCTTCTCTATTTTCAAAAAGCGGCAATTATAGCGAATGAAACAGGGAATAGACATCGATATTCCGGTATATTGACTGAGCAGGGTGATCTTTTCCGGGAATTGGGAATGTATGATAAGGCATTGGAATGTTTGTTTGAATCATTAAAAGATTCCGTAGGCCGGAATATGTATCCTACTTATTCTACATTGGGACATATTTATTTAGAGGTGGGAAGATTGGACTCTGCCGACTACTATTTAAGGAGATGTTTGGATAGTCCCGATTTATATGTTAGAGACGCTATTTATGAGTACTTGTCGCTTTTGTATGAGCGTCGGTTGAATTATCGGGAGGCTATTCGCTATGTTCGTCTTGGCCAGCAAGTGCAAGATACCATCCGCAAGATAACCGATTCGGAGGAAATCCGTAAAATGACCTCTTTATATAATTATCAAAAGCGGGAAACTGAGAATTTACGGCTAAAGGGCGAGAATGACCGGATGCAGATTCGTATTTACCGGATATTATCCTTGTTCGGATTGGGGCTTTCGATAACCTTATTGTTTATATATAGACTGAAACGGCAGAAAGAGCGGTTGGCTAGGCAGTTTGAGGCGCTTCAGCGGGAAAAGCAAGAACAATATGAGAGAAGTTTTCAATATGTAGAAGCGAATAACGCGAAATTGAATGAATTGGGAACCTTACTATCTAAAGACCATGAAGATACAAATTCATTGCTTCATGTGCGAAAAGAACTTTTGCAAGTGACCAATGAACAAATACAGTTGCGGCGTACCGAGCGTGATTTGTTAGAGTCGGATTTAAGGCATTCGGATATCTATATGAAATTCCATTCCACGAATGAGGCAGATCAGATAATCAGGGAAGAAGATTGGAATGCTTTACGGAAGGAGTTAGATAAGACATACAATAATTTTACGAATCGTCTATATCAGCTATACTCGGGAATGTCATTGATAGAACTCCGGATTTGTTACTTGATAAAGATATCAGTCAAGGTAACTGATATGGCAAAAATCTTGGGTCGCTCCAAACCCTCCGTATCCTCATCCCGTAAACGGCTTTATAAAAAAATAAAGGGAGAGGATGGAACCCCGAATGAACTGGATGAATTAATCGCTGATCTTTAGTCTTATACAACTCTGCGAACAAAAAGCGAACAAAAAGCGAACAGTGTTTTAGCCCCGAATCCAACCTTATCGGATACTTTTGCAGTCAAAAAATGAATGGGATGAAAAGATTTTTATTTTTGACTTTATTGAGTTGTGTATGCTTATGGACACATACGGTGGCTGGAAGAGAGCATAAGAATGAGCGTGATGAGGAAGAGGAGCGCCCAAGATTTTTGCCATATCAGTTACCTTGACTGATATCTTTATCA